>ENA-ORNZ01000557-ORNZ01000557.1-human-gut-metagenome-genome-assembly--contig:-NODE-557-length-49570-cov-5.868363_pt1 | contig 49570 bp, 40 predicted proteins | sample MGYA00242124_ERZ509040 | MGnify/ENA primary metagenome ERZ509040 (study PRJEB26280, sample SAMEA2338733) | human gut metagenome | biome: human gut; feature: human-associated habitat; material: faeces... | reverse complement strand
TTCCGTAGAATTTTGCGCTAGCCAATGTTTTCTACCTCCTAATTAAAATGTTAAAACTTCCGGTTTCTGAGCCGCATGTTTGTGTTCAGGTCCGGCATAAACGAAAAGTTTTGTATACATTTCTCTTCCTAATGGTCCTTTTGGAAGCATACCTTTAACTGCCAGCTCAACAACTTTCTCAGGTTTCTTAGCCATCATCTCTTTTAATGTAGTCTCTTTCATTCCACCTACATAATCAGAGTGATTGTAGTAGATCTTCTGATCCATTTTCTTTCCTGTAACTTTGATCTTATCAGCGTTAACAACGATTACATAATCACCTGTGTCAACGTGTGGTGTAAACTGAGGTTTGTTCTTTCCTCTTAAAACGCTTGCTACGCCAGAAGCCAGACGGCCAAGGGTGCAGCCTTCAGCGTCAACTACATACCATTTTCTCTCGATTTTATCTGGATTAGCCATATAAGTCTGCATGGTTTTACCTCCTGTTATTTATCAACGATTGTTTGTATAAATGCGAATTCTCGCATATGTTAGTAATATGGAAACGATGGTGCAATTACTGCGGAAATGTCCGAAACCGCTGATAAATACCGTCGCCGGGGCTATTGGCTAAAGTATCTCGCACTACGTCACATTGAGTTATTATATTATAAGCCTCCGTTTCTGTCAACCACTTTTTCCCCATATTTCCATCTTTTTTTCAAAAAGTTTTCCACATTCTTCCTGGATTGCTGATCAGCTTTTCCACAAAGCCCGCTTGCTGCATCCACCTTATACACGCCCATCCACAACAGGTGTCTTTTGGAACAACAATTTATACACACTTTAATCAGGCATTTTATAAATTTTCTCTGTCAAGCGTTTTTTATAAATTTTCTCTGGTATTTTTCTCCGCAATGTGCTACATTAAAAAGAATGTATTCACAGGATACACAGTAACTATTTTATTTTTTCAGATAACTATTCAGCAAATACTATTCCGCGAGGCATTTTCACTATGAAAGCCCCAGGAGACAACTGTGAAAGTGCCGCAGGAGGGTTCGCCTTTCTGTGCATCACAAAGCGCGTAACTGTAAGAGAACTGAACAGTTACTTTTATTTGAGGTGAAGTTTTCATGATAACATTTTTATCCCATTTTTTCATCAAAGATTACAAAGACTACAACTCCCCCCAGGTTCGCCAGTCTTATGGCATGCTCTGCGGAGCTGTGGGAATTGCCTTGAACATTTTTCTTTTTATAGGAAAATGGCTTGCCGGAATCCTAAGCGGCTCTATTGCCATCACGGCGGATGCCTTCAACAACTTATCGGATGCAGGCTCCTCTGTGATCACTCTGGTGGGCTTCAAGCTCTCCGGACAAAAACCGGATACAGAGCATCCCTTTGGACATGGACGCATGGAATATATCTCCGGACTTCTTGTCTCAGTTGCGATTCTGATCATGGGCTTCGAGCTGATCCGCTCTTCCATTGACAAGATCCGCACCCCGGAGCCCATTGAATGCAGCCCGGTTATTATTGCTATCCTTATTGCATCTATTCTGGTAAAAATATATATGTACTACTATAACCGCACTATCGGTCACAAAATCGACAGTACTGCCATGCAGGCTACAGCCGGAGACAGTTTAAGTGACACAGTTTCCACCAGCCTGGTTCTTCTGGCAACCATCATCAGCCAGCTTACCGGACTGGTGCTGGACGGATGGTTCGGTGTCCTGGTGGGCATTTTTATCTTCTATACCGGAACCACTACAATGAAGGATACCATTGATCCCCTTCTCGGACAAGCCCCGGAGAAAAATTTAGTAGAGGAAATCGAAGAGATCGTTCTTGCCCATCCCCTTGTCCACGGCATGCATGACCTGATTGTCCATGACTACGGTCCAGGCAGACTGATTCTTTCCCTCCACGCTGAGGTTCCCGCCCACGGAGATCTGCTGATCATCCACGATGAGATTGACAACATTGAGCATGAGCTTCAGGACAAACTGAATTGTTCTGCCACCATCCACATTGATCCCATTGTCACAGACAACAAGGAGGTCAATGAAATGCGCAGCCAGATTGAAGAAATCACTCGCAATCTGGACCGCCGTCTTTCTATTCACGATTTTCGCATAGTAGAAGGTCCTACCCACACAAACCTGATCTTCGACGTAGCGGTTCCTTTCGAATGCAAACTCACCAACGTGGAGATCACCAATCTCCTCAAAGAACGCATCCGCAATATGGACGATGGCAACTATTGTGCCGTGATCCAAATCGACAGAGTTTATTCATAAAAAAATCTTTTCCCATACAAAAAGACTGGTTCTCCATGCAGCTGCATAAAGAACCAGTCTTTTTGTTATTTCGTTCGCACTGTGTCCGCTTTGAAGCACCTTTCCTTATCGAATATTCAAATAGACATCCTCTCTCGTATGAAATCCCCCGTCAATGATCACCTTATCCATATTTTCCGCCGTCACCGCGATTGGATCGATTTTATAATAAGGAATGTCATATGTCCCGTCATTGAAGGTTTCTACTGCCTTGTATTCCCCTTCTCCGGAAGTAATATCCTCTCCTTTGCCAAGCGCCACTGCGAACTCGGCCGCCGTATTCGCTTCCTGTTCAATAGGCTTATAGACAGTCATTTCCTGTGTACCTTCCACAATCCTCTGACAAGCTGCCAGATCCGCATCCTGGGCCACCACAGCAACCTTCCCTGCCAGCCGGTTCTCCGACAATACCTTCACTGCCTGACTTGCCAGATCATCATTTCCGCACATCACCCCTACAATATCTTTTGTAACATCCAACCCCTGAGTCACATAATTTCCGGCCAGCTCTGCCATCCAGTTATCACAATATCCCGTATAAACCACATTCAGATTACTGCCTTCAATGGCTTTATTGAACCCCCTCACAACTTCATCCACATTTCTGTCTGTAGGAGATCCATTGATGGCAAAAATATTTCCTCCCTCCGGACAAGCCTGGATCAGCGCCTCTCCCATAAGGGTTCCAACCTTTTCATTATCAATGGTAATATACAGATCTGCATTAACATTTTCCACAATGCGGTCATAGCAGATTATATAAATCCCCATTTCCCGGGCTTCCTTCAGCACATCATACAGCGCATTTCCATCAATAGGGATCACCACGATCACATCCATCTTTTTCTTAATAAAATACTCTATCTGGGAAATCTGCTCTTCCACAACACCTCCGGCTACCTGCACATTCACTTCTGCCCCAAGGCTCTGGGCAGTAGAAACAAACATATCCCGGTCCCGCAGCCATCTCTCAATTACAAAAGAGTCAAAGCTAAGCCCGATCTGCAGCTTATCTTCCTCTTTTGCTTCTTCCTTCTGCGGCTCCTGAGGCTTACTTCCGCAGCCTGCTGCCAATGCAGCTGCCAGGATCAAAACCAGCGACAAGATCAGCCAACGACACTTTCTCATTTTCCATACCTCGCTTTATACTCACTTGGAGTCATATCCATCTGCTTCTTAAAAATCCTGCTGAAATAATTTGGATCTGAATAGCCGCTCTGGATTCCCGCTTCCTTTACGCTCACATTTTCATCCACCAGAAGCTCTTTGGCTTTATCGATCCGGACTCTGGTCAGATACTCAATAAAATTCTCCCCAGTCTCCTCCTTAAAAATCTTGCTGAAATAATAAGGACTGATATTCACCTGGCTGGATACATCATCCAGAGAAATATCCCTGCTGTAATTTTCCTGAATATAAAGCATGGCCTTCTTTACCGCGGAATTAGACTGATCTTCCTTCTGATCCCGGATTGCCCGGCATACATTTACCATCTTTTCCTGAAACCATTTACGAAGATCCTCATAAGTAGAAAGCGACATGGCAGTATCCAAATAGTCTCTGCGGTAACTAAATCCATAATTGATCGCGCCGCTTTCAAAAGCAATCTTCTCTCCCCAGATAATAAACTCCAGTATTTTCAGGCGGATATTATTCATATCCTGTGAATAATGCTCCACCATCCAGTCACAGAAGAAGTTCACCTCCTGGAGCATACCCTCTTCATTTCCTTCCTCAAGGCAGCGGAACATCCGCTTCTCATCATTGCCGGGAAAAGCCTCGTCATAGACACCATTCTGGGAAAGATCCTCTATATGAATTACCCGGCTCAGGCTTCCGTTTAATGCCCGGAGTGCTTCACGGTAAGATCTCTCAAGCTCTTCCATTTCCCATACTCTTCCAATTCCCACACGGAATTTTGCATCCAGTCTGCCTTCCAGCCTTGCCACCAGTTCTCTTGCCTTTTCCACCAGATCAATGCGGTCTTCATAAGGATTCTGAAAAATTTCACAAGGTACTACTACAGGGATACGATTGGACATAATATTTCCAACCACACAAGGAAAAGCAGACTTCACCACATCCCGGAATTCCGGATAAAAGCTCTGGGCTTTCACATTCATTCCAACCGGGCTTACCAGTCTTCCATTTTCATAGCTTTGTCCAAACTGCACCACCATAACATAACCCTGGCTGTATTCAATATCAAGAAGCTGCTGGTAATAATCTGCTGCTGCCATCTCTTTCTGGAAAAGAAGAGAATTTACATAACCAGATTCCACAACCGGGATAACTGTCTCCAGCTTTTCCTGGATTTTCAACAGATTACTTCTCTGATCACGCACCTTATCCACCTTTGCTGTCGCTTCTTCCACCACAGAAATAATCTTACTTTTCGAAATCGGTTTCGTAAGATACTGTTCCACACCAAGATTAATGGCTTCTTTAGCGTAATCAAATTTGTCATATGCGGAAACCACATAAAACAAGGCGGAATTGTTGAACTTCCGGATTTCCCGCATGGCCTGGATTCCGTTAATTCCAGGCATGTGAATATCCATAAACACAATATCCGGGTGAAAAGTCTCCGCCTTCTCGATTACCGCCCTTCCTGTTTTCGCAGTTTCCACACTGCATTTATCTCCGAATTCAGCCAGAATCACTCCTTTAAAAGCCTCCAGCATAAGTCCTTCATCATCTGCTATCAGAATACGGTACATTTTTTTGCTCCCCTTTATTCAGCCTCTGTTCACTGCTCATTGCAGCATACTCCGTGCTATCACTTTTTACTCATTCACTGGTACCTTCAACCTCCACCGGTAAGGTGATATGCACACTGGTTCCAAGTCCCAGACCATCACTTTCTATGGTAAGAAGACCTTTTTGTTTATAATACAGTTCCAATCTGTCAATTACATTTCCTACTGCTATACCTGTAGAATAACGGTCCTCTCCATTATTTCGTGCTTTCCCTGCCATAACAGACCTGATCATCTCCTGTGTCATTCCGGCGCCATTATCACTGACTGTGATTTCCAGATCATCTCCATCCTTGTGAATAGACATTCTGATTTTTCCAGTTTCCATACAGTCGTGGATTCCATGTTGCACTGCATTTTCCACCAGAGGCTGCAAAATCATACTTGGAATCCTGAAATTCCCGATTCCCTCATCCACATCTTTTTCATAATTGATATCTCCGGCAAATCGGACATTTAAAATATAAATATAATTGTCAACTGCATCCACCTCTTCCCAGAGAAGTGCGTCATCCTCCATTTTCCGTACATTATATCGAAAAAAGTCTGCCATCTTTTCCAGAAAAACACCAGTACGCTCTGCATCCTCCAGCATGGCAAGCTGGGCACCAGCATTCAGACAGTTAAACAGGAAATGAGGATTGATCTGAGCCTGAAGATACTTCAGCTGTGCTTCCTTCAGATGGGTCTCCATAAGAAGCTCCCTCTCCTTCATCTGAGCCTGCTTCTCTATACTTTCACGCTGTTGTTTAATATGAATGCGTATGCTGTCCAGCATCTGATTAAAGCTCCGTGTTACCACGCCAACCTCATCCTCGCAGACAACAGGCAGAATTGGCACATTCAGATTTCCCAGGGCAACCTCATGAGCAGTACTGGAAAGCTGGGTCAGCGGCCGGATCATGGATTGCACAAACAGAATGATAATAGCCACGCCTACTGCTGCCACAATGAAAATAACCACCAACGCCAGCCGATACAGTACATCCATAGAAGAAAGCAGGAGCTGGTAATTGGAGGAATTCATCCGGAAACGCAGATTATTCAGCTTGTAAATATAAGAATTGATATATTTATAAAGCTGCAGTTCTTTTTCATAAGAAGCCTTGTACTTCTCAATATTTCTGCCTCGCTTGGCCTGAACAGTCTCGCTGGTCTGATTCAGATAGCTTTCTGACATTCTGCGTATATTTTTTTCCAGCATTTTTACTTCATTGTCCACATTCCGGTCATTCAGCTTATCCAGAAGCTCCCGGTAATCCTGCTCATAGCGATAGTAATTTTCCAGAGCCTTGGTTCCCTTTATATTCAGATATTCGTAAACCGTTCCTTCCAGCTTGTTTAAGGTATCCGAGAGATCATTAATCGCTGCATTGCTGGAAAAAACAGCATCAATCCGGTCTACACCGGTATGGATCTGTTCAAAGATAAAAAAATTGATGCATACTACAAACACCATGACAAGGGCCATAACAAAGCTTAATCTTGTCTGTATGGAATTCTGGACGGAAAGGCTTCCTTTTCTCTCTCTCATTTAATTCCCCTCCGTTCTGTAAGCACCAACATTGCTTCTGGTGATCACATGCTGACCCACACTGTAATAGTTGCTGGTATGTCCCAAGGAGGAAAACTCTTCCAGGGCATTCACGCTGTATCTTCCGATTTCATCCATATCCAGAGCGATAGCTGAAGAAATAATCCCTTTGCTGATACCATCCAGAATTACATCGGAATAATAAAAACCAACTACATCCACATTTCCAACCTGGTTATAGTCAACCAGAGCCTGGTAAACGCACTCTGTCACAACCTCGTCCATGCACACCAGCACATCTGGCAGGTTCTCCTCGCTTACAAAAATATCCCGGACAAATTCCTCTGTATCAAAGCCAGAGCTGCTGTCAATGTTGTATTCTGAAATCGTTACGGTCTGATAATCCTTCTTTTTTTTCTCCAGTTCTTTTTTAATCTGGTAATAGATCAGATTGGTCTCCTGTGTCTTGGACTGGGAATTTGCCAAAAGAAGGACCTGCGTATTCTCATGTTCCTTTAAAAGTCCAAGGATCTGTTCCGTGTAAGCATTTCCCAGCTGATAACTATTCAGTCCAACAAAGCTGATTCTGGCACTGGAGGAATCATCTGTCAGCACCGTAACTACCGGAATATCCGCATCTGAGGCTTCCTGGATCAGTTCCTGCTCTTCATCGCTTCCATCAGCTTCCAGAATGATCCCGTCCACCTGGGAGGCAATTCCAATACGCAGATAATCCGCCTGATTATAATTGGAATCGTGCCCGGGCTCGATCAATTCCAGATAAGCATCTGCATCCTTTGCCGCCTGGCTGGCGCTTTCATAGATAGAATCCCACATCAGGGTATTTTCCGCTCCTGCTATCATCAGATAATGTTTTGCGTAGCTGGATGCACCCTCGCCTTCACCAAGATCCACCTGATCCAGTTTTTTCTGGAAATAAATCCAGATTCCAGAGAGAAATAACATACAGCCTACTATAATAAAAAAAACAGTCAATGTGGATTTTTTCATAATTAATAAGTTCCTTTATTGCCCGCGCTTTTGCCTGTAGGCAAACCGCCATTTTATTATAAAATAAATATGCTTTCAAACATCTACAGTTTACCATATTTGCATGCTATATGCAAAAGAAGCCATTGCATTTCTGCAACAGCTCCTTTCTGATTACTGTTTACTGCACTCTCAGCAGTTTTTTGGCAATTATTTAGTTGGATTTTCTATTAGAGATAACATCAAATACAACTGCGATCAGAAGTACGGCACCTTTTACAACATACTGCCAGGAATCACCGATACCCATGATTGACATACCCATGTTGATAACACCAAGGAGAAGAGCACCGATTACAACACCACCTACAGTACCACTTCCACCGTATGCAGAAGCACCACCGATGAAACAGGAACCGATTGCATCCATCTCGAAGGATGTACCTGTACTACCATTTACAGAACCTACACGTGCTGCGCAGAGAAGACCTGCAAGGCCAGCAAGTAAGCCCATGTTTGTATATGCAATGAAATAAACCTTATTTGTATCGATACCGGAAAGCTGTGTTGCTTTCTCGTTACCGCCGATTGCGTAGAAGTAACGTCCAAACGCTGTCTTGGATGTGATGAAGTTGTAGATCATGCAGATTGCAACTACCCATACAAGCATTACGGAAATACCTTTATACTGATATAATTTGTAGCAATACCACAGAATAACAACTGCAATCACGGCTGCTCTGCTGTAATCAGAAGCTGCTGTATTCTGGCGATAACCTTTTTTCGCTTTGTTTGCTCTGGAACGCATGGTAGAGAAAATAATATAGCATGCGATCAGAACACCAACGATCAGTGCAGAATATTTCTTTCCATCATCAAGTCCCGGAATGTTAATGTAGGATGTAAATACATTCAGGAAAGATTTGTTCTGGATAGATACTGTCTTATTATCCAGTACCAGACGTCCAAATCCACGGAAAATGAACATGCCGGCAAGTGTTGTGATAAATGGAGGAATTCTCTTATAACCAATCCAGTAGCCCTGCCATACACCAACCAGAAGGCCGATTACCAGGCAAAGGAGAATGGTGATAAATGGATTGAAGCCCTTGCTGCCGATCAGGACAGCTGCAACACCACCAACGAAGCAGATAACAGATCCAACAGAAAGATCGATGTTACCACCAGTTAAGATACAGAGTAACATACCACATGCAAGAACCAGTACGTATCCGTTCTGGAGCATAAGGTTTGACATGTTCTGTGCGAAAAGAAGTCGTCCATCAGTCAGAGCACAGAACAGGATAAATACGATTACAAGTGCAATAACCATCGTATATTTTCTTAAAAAATCCTTGATTTTGGAATTCATAGTGTTTTCCCCTTTCATTATTTCTTCTGATTCTGCATGATATGTGCCATGATGCCTTCCTGGGTTGCTTCCTTTGCATCCAGTTCACCGGCCATCTTACCTTCATTCATAATGTAAACCCGGTCGCACATACCAAGGATTTCAGGCATTTCAGAGGAAATCATGATTACAGATTTTCCCTGTTCTACCATCTGATTGATCAGACAGTAAATATCATATTTTGCACCTACATCGATACCACGGGTAGGCTCATCCAGAATCAAAATATCCGGTTCTGTAAACATCCACTTTCCAAGGAGGGCTTTCTGCTGGTTACCACCAGACAGGTTACCAATACGCTGTTCATTGGAAGGTGTTTTCGTTCCCATTTCTTTTGTCATCTGCTCCGCCAGCTGTACCTCAAGGTCTGTGTTGATAATTCCATTATCACAAACTTTGCTCAGACGGGCAAGAGTTGTGTTGAAACGGATGGACTCATCAAGGATCAGTCCGTTTGTCTTACGGTCCTCAGTTACATATGCAAGACCATGCTGGATGGCCGCACGAGGATCTTTCAAATCTACTTTTTCACCCTTTATGTACAATTCTCCGGAAATTGCGCTTCCATAGCTCTTACCGAAGATGGACATTGCCAGCTCTGTACGGCCTGCACCCTGCAGTCCTGAGAAACCAACAACCTCACCTTTATGTACTTTAAAGGAAATATTGTCGTCTACTATTTTTTCCGGATACAGAGGATGATGAACCGTCCAGTTCTTTACCTCCAGCATCACTTCTTTACTTACATTGTGCTCACGTTTCGGATAACGGTCTTCCATAGGACGTCCAACCATTCCTTTGATGATCCTGTCCTCGCTTAAGTCATCCACGCCTTTTGTAAGTGTCTCGATTGTGCTTCCGTCTCGAAGAATGGTACAACGGTCTGCACAGTAAATGATCTCATTCAGTTTGTGTGTGATAATAATAGATGTCAGTCCCTGTTTCTTAAATTCCATAAGCAGGTCCAGAAGCATCTTTGCATCTTCATCATTCAGGGATGAAGTCGGCTCATCCAGGATGAGCAGTTTAACATCTTTTGAAAAAGCTTTCGCAATTTCTACCAGCTGCTGTTTGCCGGTTCCGATATCTTTGATCAGGGTCTGGGCAGATTCATGAAGCCCTACCTGGGCCATGTGTTTCTCAGCCTCACTGTATGTTTTATCCCAGTCGATGGCTCCTCTTTTATTTTTGATCTCGTTTCCGAGAAACATGTTCTCACCGATGGAGAGCAGCGGGATTAACGCAAGCTCCTGGTGAATAATAACGATACCTTTTGCCTCGCTGTCATTAAGCTTTTTAAACTTACACTCTTCACCCTCGTAGGTAACCGTTCCAGTATAGCTGCCGTATGGATACTGACCACTTAATACGTTCATCAATGTGGACTTTCCCGCACCGTTCTCACCGATCAGCGCATGAATCTCGCCACGCTGAACTTCAAGGTTAACGTTATCCAAAGCTTTGACACCGGGGAATTCCTTCGTAATGTGTTCCATTACTAAAATATTGTCAGCCAAAATGGCGCCCCCTTTCCCATAAAACAGGCGGGGCTTTTCACCCCGCCCACATTTAAACCTTTATTTTTGATTTGTATGACGTTTTCGTTCAGCCTTTATTAGTTTGCCGGATGAAGATATCCGTCATCGTCCATTGTGTAGTATCCTGGGTCAACCAGTGCTTCCTGAAGGTTGTCTTTTGTTACAACTGTAGGAACCAGAAGGAAGGATGGGCATTTATTTCCATCAGATGTCTCATAGGACTCTGTATCATATGCACACTCGAAATCCCAACCAGATTTTTCAATCAGAGACTCATCAACTGTATCACCAGCCAGCATTGCTTTTGCAAGGTCAAGTGTTACGACTGCTTCATTAGCAACTGCTTTGTAAACGGTCATGGACTGTTTTCCGTCAACGATGTTTGCAAGGTTTGCTTCATCACCATCCTGTCCTGTGATCAGAACTGTGTTATCACCAGCATAGTCAGACTCGATTGCCTGTGTTACACCAAGTGCTGTGGAGTCGTTGGAGCAAAGAGCTACGTCAAGCTGTGTTCCGTCTGCATAGTAGGATGCCAGAATATTCTGCATTCTTTCAAGTGCTGTCTGGGTATCCCATGCAGGTGTTGCAACAGAATCAAAATCAGTCTGTCCGGAAACTACATTTAAGGTTCCTGCATCAATGTATGGTTTTAATACATCAAATGCTCCATTGAAGAAGTATCCGGCATTGTTATCAGCAGGATCACCAGCTGTAAACTCGATATTGTATGTCTTGTCTCCAGCATTGTCCAGATCCAGAGAATCTACTACGTACTGTCCTTGAAGAGTACCTACTGTGTAGTTATCAAAAGAAATATAATAGGAAACAGCGTCGGACTTGATCAGACGGTCATAGGAAATAACTGGGATTCCTGCATCTGCTGCTTCATCCATAACTGTATTAAGAGCCTCGCCATCGATAGCTGCTACAACTAACAGGTTAACTCCGTCGGAAATCAGGTTCTGAATATCGTTTACCTGACGGTCTGTCTCGTTGTCAGAGTATGTAAGCTCTACTTCGTATCCAGCATCTTCGAACTGTTTCTGCAGATAGGAACCATCACGATTCCAACGCTCCAGAGACTGTGTAGGCATTGAAATACCGATCTTTCCGCCAGCTGCTCCGTCTTCTGCCATTACCGGAACTGCAAGTGAACCAACTGCCATTGCTGCTACCATTGCCATTGCTACTTTTCTCTTCATGAAAAAACCTCCCGTATCATTTTTATTTGCTATGTTCTATAGCTTTTTGATGGGATTATAATATCATATCGGTACTCTGTGTAAAATGGACTAATTTTGGATTGCTCTTTCAATTTTTGTGTTATGATATGCACAAAATTGTGCTGGGGTGGACATTTTTGTTGTGGAATTATGCTAGATTGTAATTATGTGCTATTGACATTTTTAATGTGTGAAGTGATATGCCAAAAAGAAGTATTGGAAAGGTGCATCTCGAAAATTTGCTATTTAATATGTTGAAAGTTGTCCAAATGCGTCCCTCCTGAAGAACTTTTCAACACATTAAATAGCAACGTTACTCATTAATCAAAGAACTGTATCCCCATCAGGGTGAGTCCCTGCGCCGGTGCGGTAGGACCAGCAGCGGAACGGTCTTTGGCATCCAGGATTTTCTGCATGCGCTCCGGTGGATACTGTCCATTTCCAATTTCAATCAAGGTGCCGGAAATAATGCGGACCATATTATAGAGGAAACCAGTTCCCGAAACGCGAATCGTAACTATGTCACCATCACGGAAAACTTCAATTCCGGTAACTGTACGGATAGTTGTTTTCACCTGGGCTCCGGAGCCGCAGAAACTGGCAAAATCATGCCTTCCGATCAGGTAGGATGTTGCCTCTCTCATTTTGTCCACATCTAATTTGTAATGATAGAAATAGGAATAAAGCCGCTCAGTTGGTACCGGAAATTTGCGGTTCAGAATGCGATATTCATATGTTTTCTCACTGTCACAGTATCTTGGATGGAAGTCCGGTTCCACTTCTTCGGACATCTGAATCCGGATATCCTCCGGCAGACGCTGGTTCAGCGCATAAGAAATCTTCTCTCCCGGGATGCGGGTGTTGGTATCAAATACCGCTACGTTTCCAAGGGCGTGTACGCCTGCATCTGTACGACTGGCACCAATCGTTTCAATCTTTTCTCCCAGAAGCTCAGAAAGTGTATCATTCAACACTCCCTGTACTGTAATTCCATTGGGCTGTGTCTGCCAGCCACAATAATTCGTTCCATCATATGCTACAACAAGTCCAATTCGTTTCATCATCTTTCTCCTTGTGAAAATTCCCTCATCTGCATCCGTAGTCTATTTTAAGACTCTGAATACAGATGAGGGAACTATAACTTTTTAAATGGATGTTCAGTCGATTTAAATTCCAGCTGCCCTAAATCCAATTGCAACAGCCAGATACGCTGCCAAAATCACATATGCCATATGATCTCTTTTTTTATAACAAAGCGGTTTCATCTGGGTACGGTTATCGCCGCCATGATAGCATCTTGCTTCCATGGCCATGGCCAGATCATTTGCACGGCGAAATGCGGAAATAAACAGTGGCACCAGAAGGGGAACCATGTTCTTCGCCTTCTGGATCAGATTCCCATTCTCGAAATCAGCTCCGCGGGCGATCTGCGCTTTCATGATCTTATCCGTTTCTTCCAGAAGAATAGGGATAAAACGTAGGGCGATCGACATCATCATAGCAATATCATGTACTGGTACATGGAGCTTATTCAGCGGGCGGAGCAGACGCTCCAGACCATCAGTCAGCTGGTTAGGCGTCGTCGTCAATGTCATAATGGAAGAACCGATCACCAGATAAACCAGTCGGATCGCCATAGTACCTGCCAGCACCAGACCTTCCTTTGTTACCTTAATAAATCCCAGCTTCCATACCACCTCACCAGGGGTAAGAATCATATTAAAAAATATGGTGATCAGAAGCAACATGAAAATGGTCTTCAGACCTTTAAAAATAAACTTCACCGGAACCTTTGACAACAGGATCATTCCTGCAAGAAATATAGTAGCCACTGCATATCCTGCGAAGGTGTGGAACAAAAATACAGATACAATAAATCCAATGGTTCCTACCAGTTTGGTTCTTGGATCCAGCTTGTGAATCACGGAATCTGCCGGATAATACTGTCCGATCGTAATATCTCTGATCATTCGCTTCTGCCTCCCTTCTTAAGAAGTGAAGGCTTCTGCTTCTTTAAAGCTTCCAGAATCGTATCCCTGGCTTCCTCCACAGTGGTAGCTGTGGTATCCACATTCAGGCCATTTTCGGAAAGCGCATGCATGATATAGGTGATCTGCGGTGCCGCAAGTCCCATTCCTTCCAGTTCCTTATAATGGGAAAATACATTCTTCGGTGTATCGTCAAATACCATTTTCCCATGATTCATAACGATCAGGCGTTCCACATATTTGGCAATGTCCTCCATGCTGTGAGAAACCAGGATAATGGTAATTCCTCTCATCTTATGAAGAGCCGCAATCTGATCCAGAATGTCATCTCTTCCCTGTGGATCGAGCCCTGCAGTAGGCTCATCCAGGATCAGGATCTTCGGGTTCATTGCCAGAACACCTGCAATGGCAACCCGTTTCTTCTGGCCTCCTGAAAGCTCGAAAGGAGACTTGGTAAAATTCTCTTCCTTCACACCTACATGGGCAAGGGCCTTTTTTGCCTCTTCCTCAGCCTGCTCCCTGGAAAGTCCCTGATTCATAGGGCCAAAGCAAACATCTGCCAGAACTGTATTCTCAAACAGCTGGTGCTCCGGGTACTGGAATACCAGCCCCACCTCACTTCGAAGAGCCCGGCGGTTATAATTCTCCGCCCACACGTCTTCTCCATTATAAAGGATCTGACCGCTTGTAGGCTGGATCAAAGCATTAAAATGCTGGATCAAGGTTGATTTTCCACTTCCAGTATGACCAATCACACCAATGAACTGTCCATCCGGAATTACAAGATTTATATCTTTCAGGGCGTGGCTTTCATAAGCAGTACCCTGACTGTAAGTATAGGTCACGTTCTTAAGCTCTATCGACATAATGCACCCACCAATTCCTCTTTCGTCAGTATTCCTTCCGGAATGTCCACGCCAGCCTTGTGAAGCTCATGGGCGAGCAATGTCACCTGGGGTACATCCAGCCGGTATTTCTTCAGTGTCTCTACCTGGGAAAAAATTTCTCTTGGAGTTCCCTGCATTACCACATTTCCACCATCCATCACATAAACCTTGTTGGCATGGATCACTTCTTCCATATAATGGGTAATGAGGACAACGGTTACATTTTCTTTTTTATTGAGCTCGGAAACGGCTTTCAATACTTCCTTCCGGCCATTCGGGTCAAGCATTGCAGTTGGCTCGTCCAGTACAATACAGCTTGGACGCATCGCCACAACACCTGCGATGGCAACTCTTTGTTTCTGGCCTCCGGAAAGCTTGTTCGGAGACTGATAACGGTAAGCGGTCATTCCTGTCTTTTTCAGACTGTCATCCACACGCTTCCAGATTTCGTCTGTAGGTACTCCCATATTCTCAGGACCAAAGCCTACATCCTCTTCCACAACCGTACCAATGATCTGGTTGTCCGGATTCTGAAAAACCATCCCCGCTTTCTGGCGGATTTTCCACAGCTCCGGCTCCTTGGCTGTGTCCATATCATCCACCCACATGGTTCCCTCTGAAGGGATAAGCAATGCATTTATCTGCTTCGCCAATGTGGATTTTCCGGAACCATTGTGCCCCAGAACGGCCACAAAATCGCCGGCTTCAATGTCCAGGTTTACATCATTGACAGCACGCTGCGTTGCTTCCACATTGCCGTCCTCATCATACTTGAGATAGTCAAATCCCAGCTTGAATGCCTTGATAATTCCCATATTCTTTTTCCTCGTCTGTCAGGCCTTCAGCTCGTCCGTAGCTGCCGGAACTGCACCGGTCAACTCGTCCATTAACGCCCAGATTTCATCTTTTCCCTGCTTTGTCTCAGCGGAAAAAGGAATGATCTTACTGCCCGGGCGCAGCTTCAGTCCGTCCTTGATAGCCTTAATATTCTTCTGTACCTGACTTCTTTTCAGCTTATCCAGCTTGGTTGCAATAATGATCGGATTGTATCCGTTATTTACGATCCAGTCATACATCAGCTTATCATTTGCAGATGGATCGTGCCGGATGTCGATCAGGAGAAATACTGCCTTCAGAGTCTGTGAGGTATGAAGATAACGCTCGATCATCTTTCCCCACTTCGCCTTCTCGGTCTCCGGAACCTTGGCATATCCATAACCTGGAAGATCCACAAGGTACATAAAATCATTTACATTATAAAAATTGATAGTCTGTGTTTTTCCCGGCTGGGAACTTGTTCTTGCCAGCGCTTTTCGGTTCAGCAGACCGTTAATGAGGGAGGATTTTCCCACATTGGATTTCCCTGCAAAAGCAATTTCAGGTCTTCCTGTGTCTGGCAGTTTGCTGGTGATACCACAAACGATATCCAGTGAAACATTTTTAATTACCATTTTTCCTACCTCTCATTTCAGGCAAGTGCCCGTTCCAGCACTTCATTCATATTTTCCACAAACGTGATCTTCAGTCCGTCTGTGATCTCCTCATCCAGTTCTTTGATGTCCGGTTTATTGGACTTTGGAACCAGTACTTCTTTAATCTTGGCGTACTTAGCTGCAAGAAGCTTCTCTTTCAGTCCGCCGATTGGAAGTACACGACCTCTTAAGGTGATTTCACCAGTCATGGCAAGGTCCGCTCTTACCGGCTTGTCAATAATGGCAGAAAGCATTGCGGTTGCCATGGTAATTCCGGCTGACGGGCCATCCTTTGGCACTGCCCCTTCCGGAATATGTACGTGAATGTCATTTTCCTGGAAAAATTCCTGATTGATTCCATATCTGGCTGCTACAGAGCGGATGTAGCTGATGCCCGCTGTTGCAGACTCTTTCATCACGTCTCCAAGTTGTCCGGTAAGCACAAATTCCCCTTTACCCGGCATAATATTTACTTCGATCTGAAGGGTATCGCCGCCTACCTGCGTCCAGGCAAGACCTCTTGCAATACCAACCTCATCCTTTTTATTCGCCATCAGGTAATTGTATTTCTCCTGCCCCAGAAAGCTCTCAAGGTTCTTGCCTGTGACCGTTACCTTCTCTTTGCCATCTTCCATGATCAGACGTGCTGTCTTACGACAGATCTGACCGATCAGACGCTCCAGATTTCGGACACCAGCTTCTTTCGTATAATTATTGATAATTTTTCGAAGAGCGCCGCCCTGAATGGAAAGTTTACCTTTCTCAATTCCATTGGCTTCCATTTGCTTGGGAATCAGATGCTCCTTTGCAATGTGCTCTTTCTCATTCTCTGTATAACCGCTGATCTCAATGACCTCCATTCGGTCAAGAAGCGGTCTTGGGATTCCCTGAATATCGTTGGCTGTTGCAATAAACAACACCTCTGAAAGATCCTGTGGAAGCTCCACATAATGGTCATTGAAATGACTGTTCTGCTCCGGATCCAACACCTCAAGAAGCGCAGAAGAAGTATCTCCCTTGTAATCACTGCTTGTCTTGTCAATTTCGTCCAGAAGCATAAGCGGATTGGCAACCTTTGCCTGCTGAAGGGCAACGGTAATCCTTCCCGGCATAGCACCCACATAAGTCTTTCTATGGCCGCGGATCTCAGCTTCATCCTTCACACCACCAAGACAAATACGGACATAACGCTTGCCAGTGGCTTCTGCAACAGATTTGGCAATAGAAGTCTTACCGGTTCCAGGAGGTCCCACAAGGCAAAGTATAGGAGATTTTCCTTTATGTGTCAGCTTACGTACAGACAGGAATTCCATAATACGCTCTTTTACATCCTTCAGACCATAATGACCTTCTTCAAGAATCTTCCAGGCTGCTTTCAGATCTTCAGAATCTTCAGAGCACTTATCCCATGGAAGGGAAAGAAGTGTCTCAATATATCCCCGCAGAATGCTGCTCTCAGCTGCATTGGTGCTGGTAATTTTAAAGCGGCCGATTTCTTTGAAAATGCGATCCTTTACTTCCTGGGAAGCAGTAAGCTCTTTGGCTTTTCTGCGGAACTCCTCAGCCTCATCAGCAGTATTGTCCTCGCCAAGCTCCTCCCGTATCAGTTTCAGCTGTTCTCTCAAAATATATTCACGCTGGTTTTTATCTACACGCTTTTTCAGTTTCTGCTGAAGGTCGTGGCTGATATCCAGCACATTGATCTCATTGCTCAAAATGGCACCAAGAAGCTCATATCTGTCTGTCAGTCTGGCTGCCTCCAGAAGTTTCTGTTTACTCTGCCAGGAAAGAGGCAGATTAATTACGATCTGGTCGATCAGCTCCGGTGCTTTCTCTATATTTATGATCTGGGCAGCCAGTTCTTTTCCAATCTTCCCACCCTTAGCGCAATAAGTTTGGAACAGCTCCCTGATACTTCTGTACATTGCCTCCAGCATCGCCTGAGGCAATTCCTCTTCTTCCTCATTAACAAGAACAGTCTCTGCTCTTAAATATGGTGTCTCCTGTTCCAGACCAAGAAGTTCTGCCCTTCTTTTTCCCTCAACAAGAACACGCAGCAGGTTGTCAGGAAGTTTCACAACCTGCTTAATATATGCAATAGTTCCTACCTGAAACAGCTGTACAAATCCAGGATCTTCAATCTGGGGATCCTTCTGGGTTACCAGAAAGATCTTCTGATCCTGAAACATTGCCGCTTCGATTGCCTTTTTGGAACGTTCCCTGCTTACATCGAAATGGATGATCATTCCCGGAAGAATGGTAGTTCCGCGAAGGGCAAGGGCAGGAAGTACATTGATTGGCTCACTCATTTGTAGTCAAATCCCTTCATCAGGCTGTTTCCGGAGTGCCCTTTTTGTGTGCACGCTGGCTTCTTCTGCCTGTATTTGCCGGATTCACCGGCTGTGCAGGAGCTTCCCCATGAACGATCTGAGGTTCACCAGTTCCCTCTACAGCTTCTTTTGTAATAATGCATTTACGAATGGTGTCGTCAGACGGAGTCTTATACATCAGATCCATAAGAGTGCTCTCCATGATCGCACGAAGTCCTCTGGCTCCGGTTTTACGTTCCATGGACTTTCTCGCCATAACACGAAGTGCTTCATCCTCAAAATCAAGCTCTACTCCATCAAGTTCAAACAGTTTATGGTACTGCTTGGTCAGTGCGTTCTTCGGCTCCTGAAGGATGCGAAGAAGTGCGTTCTCATCAAGTCCGTCTAAGGTTACCACTACAGGCACACGTCCTACAAACTCCGGAATCAGTCCATAACGGATCAGATCCTCAGGCATTACCTGCTTGAACAGTTCACCAACATTCTGTTCCTCTTTGGAAGCAACTTCTGCGCCAAAGCCAATTGCCTTGGTATCCTGTCTTCCCTCAATGATCTTCTCCAGACCGTCAAAGGCACCGCCGCAGATAAACAGAATATTTGTAGTATCGATCTGGATGAATTCCTGATGGGGATGCTTTCTTCCACCCTGAGGAGGAACACTTGCAACAGTGCCTTCCAGAATTTTCAGAAGTGCCTGCTGTACACCCTCTCCAGAAACGTCACGAGTGATAGAAACATTCTCGGATTTACGTGTGATCTTGTCGATCTCATCTATATAAATAATTCCGTACTGCGCTCTGTCAATATCATAATCAGCAGCCTGAATGATCTTCAGAAGAATATTCTCAACATCTTCACCTACATATCCTGCCTCTGTCAGGGTAGTGGCGTCTGCAATGGCAAACGGTACATTCAGAAGTCTTGCCAGTGTCTGGGCAAGAAGTGTCTTACCGGAACCAGTTGGTCCAAGCATAAGGATGTTGCTCTTCTGAAGCTCTACATCCAGATTTCTGGAAGCAGTAACACGTTTGTAATGATTGTATACAGCAACAGAAAGTGCTTTCTTGGCCTCATCCTGTCCGATTACATAGTCGTCCAGAATTGCATGGATTTCCTCTGGTTTCATCAGATTGATCTCAGATCCAAGAATATCTTCCTGATCGTATCCTCCAAATTCTTCCTCCATGATCTCCGAGCAGATACCTACACACTCATCGCAGATGTAGGCCCCATCTGGTCCGGCGATTAATTTGCGGACCTGATCCTCGGTTTTCTGGCAAAAGGAACATCTTACTTTTCCTTCTCTTATCTTCTCAGCCATGAATCTTTAACTTTTCCTTTCTTTTAAATAAAGCAACCTTATTCAGAGCTATTCTGAAAAAAGTTTTCTTTATTTCTTAAAATTTGGAATTATTCTGTAAAATATACCTATTTTACAAAATTATCCCGTTTTACAAGATAAGACTCCTGTTAGTTCAGGAGTCTTTTCTTACAGTAGCATGCAAAAGAAAACTCCGGCTATTATCCAGGGGGATTTCTTTTGTTTTCAGTTTAGGCGGGAAAGTTTATACTGGAAATACACAAATATACTACATCTTCATCAGTGTACACTCGGTTATCCAGTTACAGTTTTTCCCTATTTGTGGGTTACAACACCATCGATCAGACCATAAGCCAATGCTTCCTCTGCGGACATGTAATTGTCACGGTCTGTATCTTTCTCTACTACCTCAAGAGGCTGTCCGGTGTTTGCAGCCAGAATTTCATTTAATGTTCTCTTTGTCTTGGCAATGTGATCTGCCACGATCTGGATCTCAGTAGCCTGTCCCTGGGCTCCGCCAGATGGCTGATGGATCATGATCGTAGAATTCGGCAGTGCAAATCTCTTACCCTTTGTACCACCAGCAAGAAGGAATGCTCCCATGCTGGCAGCCATTCCCAGACAAATAGTGGAAACGTCGCACTTGATATACTGCATGGTATCGTAGATAGCCATACCAGCTGTCACGGAACCACCCGGGCTGTTGATATAAAGCTGGATATCCTTTCCAGGATCCTCTGCTTCCAGAAAAAGCAACTCAGCAACTACCAGGCTGGCACTTACATCGTTTACTTCCTCTCCCAGGAAAATGATTCTGTCCTTCAGAAGCCTTGAATAGATGTCGTAGCTTCTCTCCCCTCTGCTTGTCTGCTCAATGACATAAGGCACTAAACTCATATATTCCCTCTTTTCTTATCAGATGCGCTCCCCAGATCTGCATTATAATGCGCCGGAGAGCGCTTTCATAACAAAATAATTTTTCCCTCTTGGGATGTGCAGTTATCTGCCTGCTGATTATTCAGCGTCTGCTGCTTTCTCAACTTCAACTGCTGCATCAGCGATAACAGTAACAGCCTTCTGAACAGCCATATCTTTCTTCATCTGCTCAAGTCCGCTCTCACCGATAGCTTCTCTGATCTTGTCAGCTTCCATCTTGTAAGCATCTGCCATCTTCTGGATCTCTTCTGTGATCTCTTCTTCAGATGGCTGGATGTTCTCAGCCTCAGCTACTTTCTCAAGAACCAGTCTTGTCTGGATTCTCTTGAGAGCCTGTGGCTTCATGTCGTCCATCATCTTGTCCATGCTCTGGCCTGTGAACTGGAAGTACTGCTCCATGGATAATCCCTGCTGCTGCATTCTTCTGGAGAAATCGTCCATCATCTGACGGCACTCAGTCTTTGTCATAAGCTCCGGAATATCCATCTGTGCATTCTCGATTGCTTTATCTACTGCAGCGTTCTCTTTTGCAGTTCTTGCTTCTTTCTCTTTCTTCTCTGTCAGTTTCTTCTTAACATCTTCTTTGTACTCAGCAAGAGTATCAAATTCAGATACGTCTTTCGCAAACTCATCGTCAAGCTCCGGAACCTCTTTGGTCTCGATCTTCTTAACGTCACACTGGAATACAGCTTCCTTGCCAGCAAGCTCTTTTGCCTGATATTCCTCTGGGAAAGTAACCTTAACTTCTACATGGTCACCAGTGTTTGCTCCAACAAGCTGATCCTCGAATCCCGGGATAAATGTACCGGAACCAAGTGTAAGTGCGTAGTCAGTTCCTTTACCGCCGTCAAATGCAACACCATCAACAAATCCTTCGAAATCGATTGTTGTGATATCGCCGTTTGCAGCTGCACGATCCTCAACTGCAACTGTTCTTGCATTCTTATCCTGCTCTTTCTTAACCTCAGCGTCAACTTCCTCGTCTGTTACAGCGATCTCAGACTTCGGAACCTCTACACCCTTGTAATCTCCAAGAGTAACCTCTGGTTTCACAGCTACATCAGCTGTGAAGATAAGAGCTTTACCTGGCTCCATCTGTGTAACATTGATCTCCGGCTGGGAAACGATCTCAAGATCGCACTCGCCAAGAGCTTTTGTATACTCCTGTGGTACAAGAGAATTAACAGCGTCTTCCATGAATACACCCTTGCCATACATGCTCTCGATCATCTTTCTCGGAGCTTTTCCTTTACGGAATCCTGGAAGGCTGATTCTGCTTTTCTGTTTCTGGTAAGCTTTCTCCATTGCTTTGTCTAAATCTTCAGCGGAAACTTCGATGGTAAGCTTCGCCATGTTTTTCTCTAATTTCTCCACCTGTAAACTCATTTTCGTGTTCCTCCTTAATATATATCTCTCTGCATTCTTTCTGCGGTTATAAATGCGCAGGGTTTCCCCCTATTATTACAGTCATTGTAGAAGTATAGCACACCCCAATAAAAAACGCCAGTGTTTTTTATGGTTTTCCCGGTTATTTTTTTGGGGATTTTCCCTGTTATTCCTTGAAAATCAAGGTTTTTCAGAATATTTCCTACTTGTATACTACGGATTCTGCAATCTGCTCTGCTTTTTCCTGACCAAGGAGCTGGGAAATCAGGGAAAGGGCAAAGTCAATTGCAGTTCCAAGTCCACGGCTTGTAGTAATGTTTCCATCAATTACAACCTTTTCTTCAGACTTCACAGCATCTCCAAGACCGTCCATGCAGGCCGGATATGCAGTGGCCTTCTTTCCATGTAAAAGTCCGATTTCTGCAAAAACAGTAGGTGCCGCGCAGATGGCTGCGATCTTACCTCCATTATTATAGAAGCTTTTAACCAGATCGGTAAGTGGCTCGAATCCTCCAAGATAAGTGGTTCCAGGCTGCCCGCCTGGGAGAACCAGCATGTCTGCGTCGGAGAAATCCGCCTCACAGAAGGTGGTATCGGTCAGCATGGTGATTCCATGGGCTGTAGTGATCTGTTTGGTGTTTTTAATCGAAACGGTTGTAATAGTGATTCCTGCTCTTCGCATAAGATCAACTACAGTTAAGCCTTCAATGTCTTCAAAACCGTCGGCGAGGAAGATGTATACTTTTTTGCTCATAGTGGAACCTCCTGATTCATTTTCACAATTATTTACTTATAGTTACTGCTCACTGGTAATATTCCGCGAGATGTTTTTTGTAGGCAAAGCTCACATTTTCTTTCCTTTATCAGCAGCTCCCTGCAATGCTTCAAACACAGCACTGCGGAAACCATTTTTTTCCAGGATACGCACACCCTCAATGGTCGTTCCTGCCGGGGAGCATACCATATCCTTCAGTTCTCCCGGATGCATACCTGTCTCCAGAAGCAGCTTCGCACTTCCAAGTACAGCCTGGGCAGCAAACTGATAGGCCTGTTTTCTTGGCATTCCCTGTGCCACAGCGGCATCTGCCATTGCTTCAATAAACATAAATACATAAGCCGGAGAGCACCCACTGACTGCGCTAACTGCGTCCATCAATCTTTCAGGTACCACCTCTGTGCGACCGAAGCTGTTTGTAATGGCAAGAATCTGATCCAGATCCTCTTCTGTTACCCGATCATTGACACAGGCACCTGTCATTCCTGCCCCTACCTGCGCCGGGGTATTCGGCATAAGACGTACCACCTTTAACGGCTGCTCACATTTTTCTTCCAGCCATGCAAGAGTTTTACCGGGCGCAATTCCTACGATCATATGCTGTGGTGTCAGGAAACTTTTAATTTCACCGATTACCTCCTCATAGAATTGAGGCTTTACTGCTAATATAACAATATTTGCATTTTTCACAACTTCACAATTATCCAGAGTTGTCACAACTCCAAGTTTTTCCCGACTTCTTCTGCTTCCTTCTTCTGTGAGATTTGAAACAATAATCTCATTTTTTTCAAACACACCATTTTTCAGGATTCCACCGATCATTGCAGAACCCATATTTCCACATCCGATAAATCCGATTTTCATATCTTCTGCTCCTTTCATGTAGGTCGTTGTTTAGAGCGTGTTTGAAAAAGGCTTTCTGCAAGATGTGCATCACGATTTGTGGGAGATTTTGCCCGGATGAGGGCGCCGTAGCGGGCTACGGCAACCGAATTCGGGCAAAATATACCGCAAAGTGGGGCGTGCAGATTGCGGGAATGATTTTTCAAACAGGCTCTAGTTAAGGTTCATTATAAAATAAAAATTTTATCTCTTTTTCCCTTTACTTAAGGTACTGTTGTGATACTCTGTGGAATACGTCACATCCTCCCCGAACCACTTTGGCGGCTGGTAAGCGTGGGCGGCTTCTTCGGTGGGGAATTCCACTTCTGCCAGGAGAAGACCTTCGTAGGGGGCTTTGAATACGTCCAGTTCAATGGATAAACCGTCTTTCTCAGGAATCACATAACGTACCTTGGAGATCACGATTCCGTCTGCTTTTGATTTTAAGTGCTCATAGGCTTCTTTTGTCAGCGGCAGATTGTATTCCTCCCTTGCCAGAAGTCCCTTTGATTTATAAGTCAGATAGTAATTGTCATTGGATTTGCGGATCCGCACTACCGGCTCTGTGCACAGATAGCCCTGCTCAATTGCCTTGCTTGGATACTGTTCCAGGTTCTCCGGAAGGTTTTCTCTCTTAACAAGAAACTTTCTCTCAATTTCCAACTTAGTTTCCTCCTCATATTTTTTTATGAAAAGTACAAACTTTTCAGCTCTCCGTATATACAAAATTGAGGGCAAACACCCTTGCCCTCAATTTTACTCTTCTACCTTTTTTTATGCAACAACTGATTAAATATTAAATTTATTCCATTTTCTCTTCCACCAGATCCGGGGTCCAGTTTTTCCTTCCGAATCTGGTCGCCAGAGTCAGCATCTCCTTCTGCAATTCTTTGCTGAACTGTCCTTCTTTCAGGCGCCACTTCCAGTTTGTTCCCAGAGTGGATGGCTGATTAATGCGGGCTGAATTATCAAGCTGCAGATAATCCTGAATCGGAATAATACATCTTCCGGCTACACTTCCCATAACCAGACGGATCATATTCCGGCAGATGCCTTTCTCATCATCGTGGAAGTTCCACAGATATTCCCGAACCATATGACGCTCCTCAGGGGTAATATCCCCATACCAGCCAAGCAGTGTCTCATTGTCGTGGGTTCCGGTATAAACCACACAGTTATTTGTGTAGTTATGAGGCAGATAATCACTGGCATTTCCTGTATCCCGCTCATCAAAGGCAAACTCGATTACCTTCATGTTTGGATAACCACTCTCCTCCACAAGGCGCTTCACAGAATCAGTCATGAAACCAAGGTCCTCAGCAATAATATCCTTGTGTCCCAACCGATAGGAAACGGTACGGAAAAGATCCATTCCAGGTCCTTTTTCCCACCAGCCGCGTTTTGCATCCTTATCACCATATGGAATCGCATAATATTCATCAAATCCACGGAAATGATCAATGCGGACAACATCATACATATTAAAGCAATGTGCCAGACGTTTGATCCACCACTCGAATCCGGTATTTTTATGCACATCCCATCTGTACAGCGGATTCCCCCACAACTGTCCTGTAGCAGAAAATCCATCTGGCGGACATCCGGCTACCTGTGTAGGCTCGTTATTTTCATCCAGTTTGAAAAGTCCTGGATTTGCCCAGGTATCTGCGCTGTCCATGGCAACATAGATCGGAATATCTCCGATAATACGAATTCCTCTTCTGTTTGCATACGCTTTCAGTTTCGCCCACTGTTCATAAAATTTGAACTGCATATACTCCTGGAATTCAATTTCAAAATACAGTTCTTTTCTGTAATAATCCAAAGCATTGTTCCAACGAAGGCGAATATCCTCCGCCCATTCTGTCCACGGAATTCCCTCAAAACGATCCTTCACCGCCATAAAAAGTGCATAATCGCCAAGCCAATGCGCCTGCTCCTGCTGGAATCTTACAAAGTCAGGATTTTTGGAAATATCGCTTCTCTCATAGGCTTTACGAAGAAGTTTGTATCGTCCTTTGTAAATTTTCTCATAATCCACATCATCTTCTCTTGAACCGAAATCCACAGCATCACACTCTTTTTCCGTAAGCACTCCCTCTTCGATCAGGTCTTCCAGACTGATAAAATAAGGATTTCCTGCAAAGGTGGAAAAAGACTGATAAGGTGAATCACCGTAGCTGGTTGGTCCAAGGGGCAGAATCTGCCAACAGCCCTGTCCAGCTGCCTTCAACTGATCCACAAACTCATAGGCACTTTTTGAAAAACATCCAATTCCGTATTTTGAAGGCAGGCTGCTGATTGGAAGCAGCACGCCACATTCTCTCTGATTTCCCATTTTTTCCTCCCTGTTCAAAAGCATCAAACTTTAGCATATATTGTTACACTTATCACAGTGTAACATACATGTTTATATCATGCCACAATTCATGTCCTTAAATCAATATCATTTTTTCAAGAAATATGGTATTTTTTTCTAATAATTGTGATATTTATTTTTATTCTTCACCAGACAGGACACAGAACCGGTCAGTCCCAGAGCTTCTGCCATATACGTTTTCTCTCCTTTTTGCTTTCCCGATCTGTAAAGCAGCACAAAAAATCCGAAATCGGACCTTTTTTAATAGATTTAGTCCGATTTCGGATTATGATCAAGACATAGAAACAAACTGCTTACATGCATTCAGCTTAGATTTAGCAAACCAAATTTTATACATGTAAGCTATATTGTACCTTTCGCTTATTTAATAAATAGTTATTTAATAGCAGGCAATTTTACGCTGTTCGACTTCCTCTTGTACCAGCCATTCTGGTACTGGTATCAAATTCACGAAGTCTCCGTTTGGATTCCTCGCTTAAATTTCTCGGTACCTGAACCTGGACGGTTACGTACAGATCACCGTAGACTCCAGCTTTTCCCATTGCCTGGATACCTTTTCCTTTCAGACGGATCTTGCTGCCAGACTGTGTGCCTTCCGGGATACGGCACATTACCTGGCCATTCAGGGTCTGGACTTTTGCCTCACCGCCCAGAGCAGCTGTGATGAACGGCACATTTACGGTGGTGTAAACGTCGGTGCCTTTTCGCTCAAAGCCAGGGCGCTCGCCTACATGAACCTTCAGAAGAAGATCCCCTGCGGGAGCACCTCCGTAACCTGGATTTCCTTTGCCTCTCAGACGGATACTCTTGCCGTTGTCAATTCCGGCAGGAATGTGAACTTTCAGAGTCTGTTTGCCACTGCCGTCTGCACCAGAAAGATTAATCAGCTTGTCGCAACCAAATGCTGCCTCGTTGAAGCTGATGGAAATTTCTGCGTTCAGGTCCTGGCCTTTCTGCTGGTGACTGCCACTAAAGCCGCTATTGCAGCTGTTTCCAAAGCCATCTCCATAACCGGTACCATCAAAACCTCCACTGCCGAAACTACCATTAAATCCGCTTCTAAAAGAGCCGTTTTCAAAACCAGAGTGACCAAAACCGCTTCCTCCAAATCCGTGTGCGGAACCAGCCTTTCCAGAATTGCTTCCTCCTCCGAAGCCTCCTCCAAACAGATTCTTCAGAATATCGTCCATGTCACCACCTTCGAAATGAAATTCCTGATAGCTGCCATCCGGACTTCTGTAAGCACCGCTATGACTATTTCCAAAACCGCCAAAGCCACTGAATCCAGAGCCGTCAAAGCCGCCGTTTCTATTAAAGCCACCTTCACCATATCCGGCACCGCCAGCACCTTCTTCAAATGCTGCATGACCGAACTGATCATAGAGTTTTTTCTTCTCAGAGTCACTGAGCACATTATATGCTTCTGTGACTTCCTTAAACTTTTCTTCAGCATCCGGATTTCCCGCGTTTGAATCCGGATGGTATTTCTTTGCCATCTTACGATAAGCTTTCTTTATAGCATCTTTATCCGCGCTGCGACTGATTCCCAGCACTTCATAATAATCTCTCTTTGCTCCCATACTGGTCACCTCTGACTCCTCATATTGCGAAATAAATTCATTACTGCCCACAGCTTTCATCCATATACTTTGTAATATATTTTCTGAATACAGTAATGTCAATTTATTGTAACTATTCAGTATCTACAAATTCCCCGGAATCTCTTCCGGGGAATGCTGTTGTCCATCTCCCGAACATCCACGGGAAATAACTTTTATTTTTGTTCTATTTGTAATATAACATTCATTCTTTTAAAAGTCAAGGTATGGAACATAATTTCATATTTTTTTCACATTAGGCTTTTTCAAACAGGCTTTAGAGTATTTTCAAGGTTACTGTTCACTGGTAACATTCCGCGAGGTGTTTTTTGTGAACAAAGTTCACAGAAAACCCGAGAATTGCGGCGCGAAATCATGCGAATGCATGATTTCTGTGCATCGCGAAGCGAGTTACTGGTCACGGAGTGAACAGTAACTTTTCAAGTCATATTTCATCTTCTTAAAATGCGTTTTCTATGGTATAATAATGATACTTTACTATTTTCAGGAGATCTAAAATGAAAAAGAAACAATTAAATCTCACCTCCGGTCCTATTTTACGGACTTTGTCTGAGCTGGCACTGCCAATCATGGCTTCTTCCTTCCTGTCTACCGCCTACAACATTACAGATATGGCATGGATAGGAATGCTGGGCTCTAAAGCAGTGGCGGGTGTGGGCGTGGGAGGTATGTACGTCTGGCTCTCCCAGGGACTTTCTTCCCTGGCAAGAATGGGAGGACAGGTAAACATGGCGCATTCCCTTGGAAGAGGTGACCAGAAGACTGCCGCAGGCTTTGCACAGGCGGCTCTGCAGCTTACTATACTCTTCTCTCTTTTTGTTACCTTGATCAGTATGTTATTTACTAATCCGCTGCTGCATTTTTTTGCATTAAATGATGCAGCGACTTACAACAGTGCCAGAATTTATATGCGGATTACCTGCGGGCTGATCCTGTTTTCCTTCCTTTCCCAGGTGCTGACAGGTCTTTTCACAGCCCAGGGCGATTCCAAAACACCGCTGAAAGCAAACTTCTTTGGCCTGATACTGAATATGATCCTTGATCCGCTTCTTGTTCTTGGTGTAGGACCATTTCCCAGATTAGAAGTTGTAGGAGCAGCAGTTGCAACTGTTACCGCACAGATTATAGTTCTTCTGATCCTTGTTGCAGAAATTCTCCGTGACCACGGTGAAGCCAATGTACTACACAAAATCCGTCTGCTTTCACGACCGGATATTGCCTGTTTAAAAGGTGTCTTTCGCATTGGAACCCCCACTGCACTTCAGGGAAGCCTTTACTGTATCATCTCCATGATACTCACCCGAATGGTTTCCGGATTCGGGGACGGTGCTATTGCCGTACAGCGTGTAGGCGGACAGATTGAGTCCCTTTCCTGGAACACAGCTGATGGTTTTGGCTCCGCCCTGAACGCTTTCATGGGGCAGAACTACGGAGCAGGAAAAAAAGACCGAATCAAATCAGGATACCATATTTCCATTCGGCTTCTGATATGCTGGGCTGCACTGATCACTATTGCCTTTGTATTTTTCCCGCGGCAGATTTCTGTGCTCTTTTTCCACGAAGAGGAGGTTATCCGGCTTTCCGTTGATTACCTGCGAATCATCGGATTTTCCGAAATTTTTCTCAGCGTGGAAATGATGACTGTGGGTGCCCTGTCTGGTCTTGGACGGACACAGCTTTGCAGTCTGATCAGCGTTGGCCTGACTGTTATACGAATCCCCCTTGCACTGGTTCTGTCAAACACTGCACTGGGACTGAATGGAATCTGGTGGGCACTGACACTTTCCACCGTTTCAAAGGGAATTATTTTTTATTTTGTGTTCCAGTATATTTGCGAACATAGTTTGTTAAGAACTACAAATAGATAAAAAAGATCCGACAGATGGTATTTTCATACCTGTTCTGTCGGATTTTTTTATAATTAAGTTTTACACTTCTGAAATTATTTTTCAGAAACAACCACCTTCATTGCATTCTTTTTCTCTCTGCTCAGGAAACAGGATACGATTTCCAGCACCAGCATGATAACCATAACCACCGCTGTCACAATAATATAACCGATCACACCAGAAGAACCGAACATGGAAATTCCGTTCAAGGCATCTGCAAAAGTGTTGATACTGTTTACGATCATTTTTCCAATGGAAAGTGTAATAAACACAACTGCAATCAGATTGAAAATATCCGCAATCACATAATCTGCAAATACGTAAATCCCACAGCACATAATGGCCAGTACAAGATAAAAATCAACAGCTTTATTAAACTCATTTACACGGTTTGCGTTGATACTGTAATAAATAATGCAGAACAGGCCGAGCAGAATATTTAATGCATTAAAAATGCCGCTGATTCTTTTTCCTAATATCTTATCTTTGATATTCATTATGCATTTTCTCCTCTCTTTTTACTCCAAACCAGCATTTCCAGATAGTAAAGTACAATAAACAGTATAGTAATTGTTCCAAATCCAATTGTTGCCGCTTTCAAAGCTGTTTTCCACCATGGAGTAATATGTACTACATGAGAGGTTTCATCCAGTCCATTAATCAGGATAGAATGAACCTGTGCATAAACATTGTGCTTGGTTGCATTACGCAGAGTCTGAAGCATGTAACCGTCACCATTTTCGATGGCTTCCGTAACCATGTCTTTACTGAGCACTACAGAAGAATCATCGGAAGCTCCGAATCCTGCCATATCCCAGCACCAGTAGTCAAGTCCTGCTGTAATGTTAGAAGTATAATGTTTCTTGTAATCCATATTTACAACCGCATCAGAAGTAACATGTCCTTTGTAAGCCCATTCTCCTCTCATAACAGTTGTAAGAAGTGCTGAGGAACTTCCGCAGTAAGTGCAGCCGATTCTGTTAAATGCTGTCATACAACCCATTGCGCCGCCTTTTGTATAGGCTCCCTCAAAAGCTCGCAGATACTGCTCACGAAGAGCCTGTTCATTGGTAAAGGTTGCCGCACTCTCACGATGTGCTTCCTGGTCGTTTACAACCATGTGTTTATAGCCAAGGATAATTCCATATTTCTGAACGTTTTCAGCAACAACAGTTCCTACCAGATATCCCATGTTTCCATCTTCAGAATAGTAAGCAGAAGCTCGTCCGTTAAACTGTGTACGATGGCAGTTCGGGCCGCCAGACCAGATTTCTGTTGCGCCCATAAAATAAGCTTCATTTGCAGTCATGCTGCTTCGTTTCGCAACATCATCTTTATTCCAGGTGCAGGTCATAACAACGGTGGAAGGCCATACAATACCGGATTTTCCAGTAAGTTTGAAAGTTACCTGCTCCAAACAGTCCATATCATCCCCACGGTAGGTAGACGGCATTGCAATACTCTCAACTAGTACAGAACCGTTCTGGTCAGGGAGAATAGAAGCCATTTCTTCTACCGTGAGCTGGTCAAGGAATTTATCCCATGTGGCATCGTCATCGTAATCTACATCTTTCATTGCAACAAAGTTAATGCCAGCATCTACTCCCTGGGTAAAATCATCTACAGATGGTGCATCTTCTGGTTCTGTATAAAGATCACCATTTAAAGTTTTCATCATATCCTCAGTTGCAGTTACAGAAACCTGCTCTGCTGGATATGTTCCCTCCCAGTCACTTCTGGAAAGATAAGTTACAGTGTCTGTTCCAAGGTTATTTAAATTGGCATCGTCGAACTGGTTTGTTACTTCCATATCAGAATAGCGGGACATTTTATAGAACTCTGTATCCAGTTTTGCATTGTTCCAGGAGTATGCTTTCTCTGCATCTCCTTTAGCCTTCTCGCCCAATGCATCTGTCATTCCCTTGGCACCTTTTGCAGCAAGAATATTGTTCAGGGCATCGTGTGCATCATCGCCGATGGCAAAGTAATAATCGCCTTCGCTTAAAATATAGCCTTTGGCATTGGTGTAATCGTAGCTTGCAAGGAGATATCTTTCTACTGGAATTTCCAGTGTCTCAGAAGCACCTGGCGCCAGGATATCTGTCTTATCAAAGCCCACAACCTGGACTGCAGATTTCTCCACATTGTTCTCTTTTTCATAATCCCCATATGGGGTCTGTGCATAGACTTCTGCAACAGATTTTCCAGCTACATCACCAGTATTTGTCACGGTAACTTTTACGTTGTAAGTATCTGTTGTTTCGTCATACTCTACACCATCAAGGGTCTGGGAAAAGGTTGTGTAGGAAAGTCCATAGCCAAATGGATAAGCGATTTCGTCATTATAATTCCATGCTTTTCCAGTTGAGGAACCAACTATACTGTCTGCATTTCCGTTTCCAAGTACGGTATCCTCATAACGGGTTTCATAATATTTATATCCTACATAAATATCCTCTGCATAGATCAGATAGTTGGAAACATACTGATCGCTGTCTGAACAATATTCCAGAACCTCATCCAGATTCGCCCACTCTGGCGTATTTTTCATCTGTGCATAGGTGATAGCCGGAGCTGACAGGGAATTTTTCGCATAGGTATCAACCAGTTTTCCAGATGGGTTCGCCTCTCCTTGAAGCAGATTTACAACACCTGTAAATCCAACAATACCAGGGGAACCAATCCATAGGCATGCATCCACATCATAATCATCCAGGTCTCCAAGCTCCATAGCCCAGTTAGAATTTACAAGAAGAATAATTTTCTTAAATACGCCCTGCTCTTTCTGTTCTTTCAGCATATTCAAAAGATCTTTTTCGTCCTGATGAAGAGCCAGCTGACTGATTCCCTCTGGATCTTCAAGAAGAAGGTCACAATCCTCACTTGCCTGTCTTGTAAGCATAACAACAGCTGCATCATTATACTGATCCTGCCAGCTATTTTTCAGATTTTCTGTGTAAAAATCTGCTGGTGCTTCTCCAATCTGCGGATCGTCAACAGATTTTACACGCATATAACCGCTCTCCTGATAAGCCTTTACCATTGTCTGATTAACATCATAAACGGACTCCATTGCTCCAAGATAAGTTACCAGTTCCTGGGTAGAATTAGCCGTAGAATGATAACTGTAAAAAGGTCCTGAGTAGGATTGCGGACCGCCAAAACCTGTACTTCCAGCTACACTTTCCGTACTCTCAATAGAATTTTGTCCAAAAAGTGTAATGCTGCTTCCAGCCGCCAGTGGAAGTGCATTGTTGTCATTTTTCAAAAGAACAGAACCTTCTTCCTGTTCTGCAACTGCCTGTGCTGCCGCATCATCCTCCAGCTGCTGCAGCTTATCTCCATCATAAATATCAGTTCCATAATCGCTTTTATAATAATCTGTATCAACATCTAAGCCTTCATCCGAAACTGTCTTTGTAGTTTCAATGCCAAGCACTGTGTTTAGTCTGCCCTCATAGGCCTCTGCCACAGGAGTTCCTATGGACACAACTGTAAGCAGACAAGCTGAAACAGCACCCAGACCACGGGTGATTTCCTTCTTGATTTTCATATGTTTCCTCCCATTTGATCAACAATAAATATTGTTTTTTGCTTTTTATGACCGCGCGTTCATCATGGTCAGGAGCTTAACACATACTCAAAAAGGATATTTTAAGATTTCGTAACAGGCATTCCAGATTTCGTAATTTGCACTTTATTTTGCGACAGGTATAATAATCGTCAGGCTGAACATGTGATTTTCCGCTGTAATATCCATACTTCCATTATATTTTTCCACACATTTTCGCACACTTTTCAACCCATATCCGTGACCATCATGTGCATTTTTTGTAGTCACAGGAAGCCCTTCTGAAAAGTTTATTTTCTCGTTTTCCATATAATTCTGTATCTGAATAAGGAGCAGATTTCCCTTGGTCCAAATAGATGTGGAAATCACTTTTTTCTCTTCGTCAGAAACCATAAGTACACTCTCAATTGCGTTGTCAATTACATTTCCAAGAATAGTATATAAATCCACAGCAGATATAAAATCCATTTTCTTCCCGTCTGCCACACAGGTTAATTCTATGTTATTTTTCATGCATACCAGTCTTTTCTGGGACAGCAAAGTATCCAGAACTTTACTTCCGGTTTCCACTTGGGAATCATAAGACTGGATAGTTTTACACACCTGATCATAGTATGCTTTTTGCTGTTCTTCATCTGAGAAAAGCTTCAGTGGCTCCAGCTGTTTTTTTAGATCATGGCAGATCAGATTGATCCGCTCCACATCATCCTGTCTCAGCCGGAACAATTCCTTTTGTTTCAGCCGAACCTGTTTTTCCAGATCCTGCTCTCTCTGTTTATTCAATTTATTTTTGTAATCCATCTGTTCCCATAATACAAACAGACAACAAATCAGATCGTATGCTTTACATAGGTAATAGAGATTATTTTCTTCTGCATTAAACATGGTATCCGCTGCAATACTAAGCCCCAGAGCGAGCATGATAATAAGGAAAAACGACATCATAGAGAAACGAATATCCACATCATAATGTCCATTTTCAGGTAATTTTCTTCCGATAAACCAGTACAGCAAAAGTGCAATGCACACTGCACACACAATATATGCCGGTGCATAAACCGGTATTCCATGAACTGGTCGAAACAAAATCAGATATACACAATAGCTGATATGCTGTACTGCATAGGCACATGTAACGCTATACAAAGCCTCTTTCCAGGAAATTTCGTATGCAAAATAACTGCTGAATACAAACAAGGTAAACTGCATGATGTATGTAAAAAGCCCATGAGAAAAGGGCGCAGAACAACATACGGATATCAGAAAGCCAAGGACAATTCGCCATGCAAAGTGTTTTCTTTTCTGAATGCCAATTGAAAATAACAGTATGATTGGGAACACGTTGATTGAAAAAAATGCATGTCCTATGTATATGGGAATTTGGGATAAAATTTCTGATACCATCAGCGCAGCCCTCCTTTGTAATAATCAAGTAATGCCTGTTTTACCTCTTTTTTCTTCGATCGGCTGACTTTTAATTCTGTTTTATCATTCAAGGTTATAATATCCTTTTGAAAATCTGTGACGTATTTCATGTTAATGCAAAAGGAACTGCTGCAGCATATAAAATGATAGTCTGCCAATTTTGCCGCAAATTCTTTCAGGGTAGAAAGAAGCTGATATTCTTCATCTACCGTAAAAATATGCAGCCAGTGATCACGAATCTCCACATAAACAATCTCATCGGAGGACACTTTTTTCATCCCGTCTTTGTATTCCAACAGAATATTAACAGACTCCTGGCCTTTCACAGACTTCAGGGCTTTTTCCAGTTTCATAGAAAAAGAAAAATATTTTATAGGCTTCAGGACAAAGTCCAAGGCACCCACTTCGTAACCATTGATTGCATATTGCGCCATGTTGGTTATAAATATAATCAGCACTCTTTGATCCCTTTTTCGGATTTCTCTGGCAGCATCCATACCATTCATTTTTGGCATTTCAATGTCCAGTAAAAGAACATCATATATGGGTTCGTATTTAAATACCAATTCATTTCCATCTTGAAAAAAAGACGCCTGGATATCTATATTTGTTTCTTTTTTGTAACGCTCAATATATTCGGAAATTGTCTTCTGGAATGAGGGATCATCCTCTGCTATTCCAATTCTGAACATCCTATTGTTCTCCTTTTCCCTGATATAAGTAATTCTAAAAACAGCAATATTCACTCAAACTGCTTCAGATATTCCCCCACCGACCGTGTCATTTCTTTTGAAAAATCGGAATTATATTTTCTTTTGCAGAAGGCTTTGCACCAGTCTTCGAAGGTGGAATTTTTGTATTGGTGACTCAACATTTCGCGAAGTTCAGTGTCGTCCATACTGCGGTAGGTATTCTCATGGACAATATGTTCCTGTGCACATCTCTGGGGTTTAGGGCGATTCTTTTGCTGCTGGGTGGGCCAGCCAAATACCAGCATAACAGCTGGAAAAACATAATCAGGCAGGTTCAGAAGTCTTCTTTGTTTCTCATAATTTTCCATAATATCACCAATGTAGCAGGAACCGATACCAAAGCTCTCCGCTGCCACAACTGCATTTTGTGCGGCAATTGCCGTGTCTGTCACCGCAAGCATAAGGTCTCCTATACCTGGTTTTCTTGGCTCACAGCCAGCTTCCAGATATGCATCATACCACTTCTTGCAGTCAGCACAGAATACCAGTACCATAGGTGCTTTCGCAATAAATGGCTGGTAGTCGCAGGTCTCAGATAAAGCCTTTTTCAATTCTTCATCTGTAATGTCCAAAATAGTATAAAGTTGCTGACAACCTGCTGTAGGCGCCTGGGCTGCGGCTTCAAGGATGACCTTCTTCATCTCCTGCGGAATGGACTTTTCTTCGTATACGCGCATGGATTTTCTATTATATAAACTTTTTATAATTTCATTCATTTTAAATTTCTCCCTTTTCCTCTAAACAGCTATCATCGAATGACATAACCGTATAAAAATTATCTTTCTTCGATTTTTCTTACAAAAAAACAGATATTCCCAATAATAATACCGAGAAATATCTGTTTTTTCAAGTCAATATGGAGTCCACAATTTAAGCAGTCTGTGCGCTGTCTTTCATCATCCTGTAATAGCAAGGGATCAGAAGTGCACACGCACCGAACTAAGCCAGTGGACTGGCAATACAGACAGCCGTATAGCCATTCTTCAAAAAAAAAAACGATTCGGGTATTGTCATTTCTGATACAGATATTGACATTTTTTTAAGAAGTATTACAAAGTAATTTCCTGATCACGTAAAAAAGCCCTCGGATGCCAGAAACATTCGAGGACTTCTTCTTTTATTTTTATATTTAAACTTGTTGGGTTTGGTTAAATTGCTAACAAATTCTTAATTGCTTCCATATACACTTCCACAGCCTCTTCCATCTCGGAAACAAGAATGAACTCATCTGCACCGTGAATACGATAATCCACACCCAGCTTTTCCGGACCAAATGCAATAATATTTTTCAGAGATTTGGCATAGGTACCACCGCCAATTACCATTGGTTTGTTCTCCGTGTCGCCAGTCACATCCACATAAGCCTTGTACAGGGCATTTACCAGCGGAGATTCTCTTGGGAAGAACAACGGATTACCGATTTCCCCCACTTCAATACGGCCATTTTCATCTTCCAGATTACCCTCTATACGATTCAGAATATCATCCTTTTTGAAGGTTACAGGTACACGGATGTCGATGGTACAGGAGATCACACCATTCTCTGTTTTTACGATTCCATTGCAGAAGGTCAGCTCACCAAACTCATCGGAAATTTTAAGGCCAACACCGGAGCCATCACAGGCAGTTCCAATGTGCTGATTATAAAATTTAACAAAATCGTCTTCAAAGCCTGCCTTTGCAAGACATTCCATGGTAACACCTGCTGCGTTGATACCAAGTGTCGGGGTGCTGGCATGAGCCGGTACGCCTTTTGCATAAATGGTAATCTGGTTTTCGGCTTCCGTAACTTTATATTCCTGCAGTTTTGTTTCGGAAAGCATCTGCTCCAGTTTCTCCTTAAGACCAGCTTCCGCCGGAATCACAGTGGTACAGTTATCGCATACTGCATTAGAAACAAAGCCACCATTCATGGAGATAATTCTGGTATTTTTGGAATATGCCATCATGGACATATAGCCTTTTTCACCATGAATACATGGGAAATTTGCATCAGGTGTAAAGCCGCAGGATAACTCTTCCTCTACCTCATTATAATGTGCCATACATTTGGAACCGGTCTCCTCATTGCATCCCATGATCAGACGGACTCTTTTGTTCAGTTTCACACCGGAATCCTTTAGAAGTTTCATCGCATAGAGAGCTTCAATTACAGGTCCTTTGTCATCTGTAGTTCCACGTCCGTATACATGGTCGCCATCTCGTGTCAGCTTAAATGGATCGTAGGTCCAGTCACCACCTACAGGTACAATATCAAGATGACCTGCAATACCTACGATTTCCTCGCCTTCTCCCATTTCGGCGTAACCACAGTAATTATCAAGATTTACGGTTTTAAAACCAAGCTCTCTGGCAATTTCAAGCCCGATCTCAAGTGCCTCTGCCGGTCCTTCTCCGAAAGGTTTCCCCTCTGACGGGGTGCCAAGCTGGGAATCAACGGCAACCAGCTTTCCAAGATTTTCAAGCATTTCCTCAGATAATGCATGGATCTGTTCTCTTGTATTCATAGATGTTATATTTCCTCCAAATTCTATTTTATCTGTGCAGAGCATTTCCACCAATTGTAATGACTCTCCCGGGTAACGTCTTTTCACAGCTGCTCCAACAGCTGCTTCTCCACATTTTCAAAGCCAATTCTCTCAATAGTCTCCGCAAAACGTTCTCCCTTTATTCCATTGTCACGGAAGAAAAGAATGGCCTTTTCAATTACATCCAGGGCTTCTTCTTTGGATGTAAAAATCCGGCCAAGGGCTTTTCCCTGAGATACTTTTTTACCCCAGCGTCCACCTATGTATATCTTATAGCCATAAGCGCCGTCCTCAATGGTATGGAACGGACATTTTCCAACACAGCGGCCGCAGTTTTTACATATGTTTTTGTCAATCTGAATCTTCCCATCAACCACCTTTGCCACTTTGTTTGGACAGGCAGCCTCAATGGCACATTTCTTGCAGCCTTTACATACATCTGCATTGACGTTTGGAATTCTCTGTCCAATAATTCCTACATCATTCAGGTCTGGTTTCACACAGTTGTTTGGACAGCCCCCCACAGCAATCTTAAATTTATGTGGAAGTGCAACCTCCCTGTAACCTTCATAAAAACGTCTGTAAATTTCTTCTGATACTGCGTAGGAATCCAGAAGTCCATACTGACAGGTGGTTCCTTTGCAGGACACTACAGGACGTACCTTAGCCCCTGTTCCACCTGTTACCAGGCCTTCTTTCGCTATAAATTTCTGAAATTCTTCAATCTTGTCATAAGGAATTCCTGGGATTTCCACAGAGAGTCTGGTGGTATACAAAAGCTCACCGTTTCCGAATTTTTCTGCTGCATCTGCCATACAGCGATGCTGTGCTGCAGTTACTTTTCCATTTGTCGTGAGAACTCTTGCAGAAAACAGATCGGTTCCTCTGTTATTCAGAAAGCCCATTCCTTTTACTCTTTTTTCATCCTCCGGGCTGATTGTTAATGCTGACATTTTTGATACCTCATTTCCTGTTACTATTCACTGATAATTTTTTCATCTGTGAATTCTATTATAGCACCTGAATTGGTGTTTGAAAAACGTTTTTCTCTGTGGTATTCTATAAGCATATAAATAATACAAACCGGAGGGATAATTTCTATGTTAATTTGTGATTATATTGTAGAATCTATTGACGGCGACTACGCCCATCTGCGCAGGACAGATCTTCCCGAGGAAGAACTGAAGCTGGTAGCAAGAGCGCTTCTGCCATTTGACATTACAGAGAGATGTAGATTACATTATGAAATGATGCAGTATACCATAATTGACTGATATACTGCAAAACAATTCATTCGGTTATGATAAAGCATTCAGACATTTTCCAGTTCCCAGCCAAGCTGCTGCGCACCGCGCTCAATTACTTCCCGGGAGCAGCGTAGCTGCGTAGCAATCCGGGTATCAAATGAGTGTCAATAGACCTTTTGACACTCATATCATAATTTTAATTCCCTGATAACAATTTTTTCCAGGGTTCGTATTCTTTCATATAAGCAAACTCTTCTGCGTTTCTGAAGCCTTCCAGCAATTCTTTTTTCATTTCTTCCGTATATGGATTTTCGACTTCCTGAAATTTCATATGTTTGTATAATTGGGATTCCTGAAAATCACATATGGTGTCCACATTGTTCAGCAATTGCTTTGCAACCTGGAAAGTGCCCTCCACATTGTTCTCTGCGGTCACAACATTCAACATTGCTGCACATTCATTATATTTTCCCATATCAAATCCTGAAGCTAATGTACACATTTTCTCTGCCAGAAACCTTGCGTATCCATGATCTTTTTCCTCAAGAGCCTTAGTAATCATGATTCCAAAAGCCAAATTCAAGGTGGTATACTCTGAAAAAACAGCCTTTTCCAGCATCTCAAATGCCTCTTCTTTTTTCCCCTGCTTCATATATAATTGTCCCTGCTTCACCTTTTTCATGGGATCATAATCGGAAAAATAGTTTAAATATTTTTCTGCCATTTCATAATTCTTTTTTCGCAAATAAAAGCCAAACAGGGAATCAGCTGCATAGTGCTGAATTTTTTCATCTTTATCACTCAGCGCCATTTCGTACCAGGAATTGATCTGCTCATCGTACCTGTCCGGATTCTCGCACATGCCAATGATCCGGCGCGAATCAAGCATTACCGCAATCTGCCAGATCAGCAAATTGCAGTTTGGATATTCTTTTATGGTATTTACAGCCCACTGATAAGTCTTCTCAAAGCCTTCCTCAGAAAACATTTTGTCCATTTTGTGGATCAGCTCTTCGATTTCAAAGTCAGTCAGATTTTCGCGAAAAGACAGCAGGGTATCAAGGGAAATATGCAGTAATCTTGCAATAGGAGCTAACAATTCAATATCAGGATTGGAGTTCCCATTTTCCCACTTATTCACCGCCGGAGTGGTTACTCCCAGACGGTTTGCCATTTCTTCCTGCGTGTAACCTAATTCTTTTCTATATTTTTTAATCACATTTCCAATATTCATTTTATTTTTCTCCTGATTGAAATTCCAAAAGCTTTTGTGATTAAAGCATAGCAGAATTGACAGATGAGCACAATTGAATTGTTGTTAAATACATTTCATATTTTTTAACTGTTAGGAAAGTTAAAAATCCAATTACAAATTTTATCAGAAAAGGCAGGTAAATAACTTTTCTCGACCCTCTTTTTAAGCTTTGCAATATACTTATTACGAACATCTTTCCCATATTTTGCATATCCTAACAGCAGAAGTCAAAAAGGAGTCTCTGTATGAAGAATAAAAAATGGATCTCACTGGCAGCAGCTGTGATTTTTGCAGTAACTGCACTGCCAGCCACAGTCTTTGCTGCAAAGAATGGAGAATCAAAAGAGGAGCTTACAAAGGTTACCTTAAACGAAGTGGCGCATTCAATTTTCTATGCACCGCAATATGTGGCGATTGAAGAAGGGTATTTCGCAGAGGAAGGGCTAGATCTGACACTTGTCACAGGATTTGGTGCGGATAAGACTATGACTGCTGTCATTTCCGGAGAAGCTGATATTGGATTTATGGGGGCCGAGGCATCTATCTATGCCTATCAGGAAGGTGCCACTGATCCGGTTGTGAATTTCGCACAACTCACCCAGAGGGCTGGAAACTTCCTTGTGGCAAGAGAAGAAATGCCGGATTTCACATGGGATGAGCTGAGAGATAAGAGAGTTCTTGGTGGTCGTAAGGGTGGCATGCCGGAAATGGTATTTGAGTACATTTTAAAGAATCATAATATTGATCCGGCGTCGGATCTGGAAATCGACCAGAGTATTGATTTTGGTTCCACTGCAGCTGCATTTACCGGCGACATGTCAGCAGATTTTACTGTTGAATTTGAGCCTTCTGCAACCGCCCTGGAAAAAGAAGGAAAAGGCTATGTAGTGGCTTCTCTGGGCGTGGATTCCGGCTATGTCCCCTATACCTCTTACAGTGCAAAGACCAGCTTTCTTAACGAAAACCCACAGATTATCCAGAGCTTCACAAACGCCCTTCAAAAAGGCATGGACTATGTACAAAGCCATTCCCCTGAGGAAATTGCGCAGGTGATTTCCCCTCAATTCCCGGAAACAGATATGGATACCCTTACCACAATTGTCAAGCGTTATTATGAGCAGGATACCTGGAAAGAGAATCTGATATTCGAAAAAGATAGTTTTGAACTTTTGCAGGATATTCTGGAGAGTGCAGGAGAATTATCTGACAGGGCAGATTGTGAAAACCTGGTTACAACTGCATTCGCTGAAGCTGCGATTTCTTAAAAAAGTTGCTATTTAATGTGCTGGTCGTTATTCCGGACGCATTTGGACAATGCGTCCCTCCTGAAGAACTTTTCAGCACATTAAATAGCAAATACCGTTCTCTATGCCTCCACCGCATTCACCGACTCCCGAATACAAGGAATACACTCCACAAAGCAATTTCCATTATCCAACTCCACTTCTTCTTTTGTCAGAATCCCAATAATGATCTGACAGGCTTTATAGCCAATATCATGAAGAGGAAGAGCCATGGTAGTAAGCGGCGGCTTTTCATAGCATGCCATTTCACGGTTATCATAGCCAGCCACAGCCACATCTTTCCCAGCATGAAGCCCAAGCTCTTCCAAACGGTCATAGGTTCCACCAGCCATGAAATCATTCATACAGAAAATAGCTGTTGCACCCTTTTCCAAAAGGATATCTGTGTTCTCATAACCACTCTGCCGATCCCAGTCACCATAAGTGACCATATCCGGATCATAGAGAATCCCTCCTTCGAACAAAGCCTTCTGGTAGCCCTCCAGACGGGACTGGGTATGAATACTCTCCTTCTTACCTGCGATAACACCAATTTTCCTGTGTCCTCTGGAAACAATATAACTGACCAGATCATGGGCACCTTTGATATCCTTCACCACTACAGATGGGATTTTCCCACTGCCAGTAAAGCCATAAGCAACTACCGTTGGAATGGGCAGATCCTCTGGGATAATATCGATCAGGCGCTCATGGGCAGCCACATAAATAATTCCTTCGACCTGCTTTGCCAGAAGCTTCTGGAACTCCTGACGTACAATTTCTTTGTGACGGTTATCACGGTAATAATTATCCTGGAATTTCTTATAAAGACGGAGATTTACAAGAAGAATCTGGTAATCAGCTTCCTCACAGTATTCCGTAATGCCGTCGATAATATCAGGAAGAGCAAAAACTGTCATATCTTCTGCAATAACACCGATACTTCTGGTGTTTTTGGTTTTCAGATTTTTGGCAACATAATTAGGCGTATAATTCATCTCGCGAATCACCTTCTCTACACGCTCCCTGGTGGCATCACCAACGCTGCCTTTATGATTTATAATATTGGAAACAGTCGCAACTGATACGTTACAGGCTTTTGCAATTTCTTTTATGGTCGGCATGGAACTTCTCCCTCCGGTTTTTTTATTAATTCTTTCTATCACAATCTTATCATATTTTATTCACAGCCACAATCGCCATCTCTACTCCCCTGCTCTTCTACTTTGTAATTTTTCAAAGGGCTGCAGCACCCTTCGCTCCACGGCCCTGTCCACACAGGCATATATCACCATCTGCGGAAAAGAAACGCCGATCGTAAGCAGCAGAAACAGAGAATATGGTGCCAGTGCCAGCAAAATTCCGCCGGCAATTACCACAGTGATTACGATCACCATACTCAGCTTCCATTCCAATACCATAATGAGAAATGTATTTTTCAGCAATACCCCCACGCCAAGGTCTAACATAGCGGACATTACAAAATAATATCCACCAATAAGTATGGCAAAGATCATTACACCAATCCCACACCCAATCAGCACATCATGGGTAGTTCCCTTGCCAAAATTTCCAGCAAGACTGAGCAGATAACAGGAATAGAATCCCAGAGCGCCGGTGAGCACTCCCGCCGGAAGATTTTTCAGAATATCAGACTTAAATTCTTTCCAGTAATCCTCCAGGGAAAAACCATATCCTACCCGGTAAATCGCCGAAAGATAACGGTTCAGTGCTGACAGAGCTGCCGGAATCGTCACGATTGGAATACAGCACAAAAGGAACAGCACATTTGCCCCAACCAGTCTGCCGGCGTAATTCCAGAGTACATAACCAACTCTCTTCACACCGCCCTTTGGCGTCTCTTTCTCCTTATCATTATTTCCCTGATACCAGTCCATGAATCTTTTTGTCAGTCTCATATGCTTTTCCTCAAAATTACTGCCTGATTACAGCCTCTTCATACACCCCACAAAGCATTGTCTTAGAGCGTGTTTGAAAAAGAGGCTTTTTACATCCTCATTTTAAATTTCGTACAGGCAGGACCACCGCCCTGCCTGAAAATGTTAATATTGTTATAATTTAATTTTTCATACCAGTCAGCACAATTCCTTCCACAAAGCTCTTCTGCCCGAAGATATAAATCACAATACCAGGAAGGATTGTCATAAACGTGGCTGCCAGTGCCACCGGCCAGTTAGTTCCGAATGAGCCGGTAAAGTTGGTCAGCGCAATGGCAAAGGTAAATTTGCTCATGCTGTTAATGTAAATGATCTGCTGAAGCAGGTCGTTCCATATCTGGATGAACAGCATCATTCCAACTACAACTACCGCCGGTTTAATTGAAGGAACAAGAATTGTCCATAGGATTCTCATTCTTCCAGCCCCGTCAATGGAAGCCGCCTCATCAAGTTCCTTTGGAATCGTCATCAGAAACTGCCGGATCAGGAAAATGTTGAAAAAGCCACCACCTGTTAAGAACGGCAAGATCAACGGCCAATATGTATCACCCAGTCCCATTCCCTTTGTCCAGAAAATATACAGAGGAATCAAGGTTACCATTCCCGGAAGAAGAATCGTGCCAACACAGATGTTGAAGATCAGCTTTTTCCCGCGGAAACGAAGTCTTGCAAAGGCATATCCGCAAAAAATCGCAGTGATGGTACCAAAGGTAACTGCCGGAATGATAATGGTGAATGTGTTCTTAAAATAAGTCCAGTACTCAAAAGTCTCCAGCGCTTTGGAATAGTTTGACCAGAGCCACTCATGAGGAATAAAGGAAGGCGGATATTCATTCAATGCTGCCGTGCTCATCAGGGAAGAACGGAAAATCCACCAGATGGGAAGAAGTACCAATGCAGCCAGAATCAGTACAATGAAAAACGCCAGAACATTAAAGGCTTTTTCTTTTTTCTTTCTGCTTGCCATTTTTCCAGCCATTTCTCATTCCCCCTCTCCGAAAATATGTTCTTTCTGCGTCTTAAAGAGTACTGCCGTAAAAATTCCAACCAGGATAAAGAAGATCACAGAATAAGCAGCTGCATATCCCAGTTTGTTTTTCTTAAATGCATAAAGATAAATAACATAGGACATAAACATGGACTTTTTTCCTGGGCCGCCATCTGTAAGAGCCAGCGCCGGGTTGATAACCTGCAGGTGTGTGATCAGGGCAGTCAGCACGTTGTAAAAAATAATCGGGGAAATGCTTGGAATGGTAACGTTCCAGAAGCGCTGCCATGCATTTGCACCATCAATTTCCGCTGCTTCCATGTAAACCCGCGGTACATTCTGAAGTCCTGCAAGGAAAACCACGATCAGGTTGCCGCTTGTCCAGATTGCAATTACTACCAGGGAAGGTACTACCTGACTCGGACTGTCCAGGAATCTCTGAGGTTTCAGTCCCACCATTCGAAGGACAAAGTTAAAAAGTCCGAAGTTACCTTCATATAACCATTGCCATCCTTTGTAAACACCGATTGCAGGCAAAAGGTATGGAATGAAGAAAACAGAACGGAATAATGTCCGTCCCCATATTTTCATATTCAAAAGCAGGGCTACCAGAAGAGAATAGATAATAGCGCCTACCACAGCCAGAAGAGCGTACAAAATTGTCGCTTTTATAGAATCTGCGAAATAAATATCTTTTGTAAAAATACGCTGGAAGTTCTCCAGACCTACAAACTCCGGTGAGGAAAGACCATTCCACTTAAATACGCTTAAAACAAATACTGCCAGTGTCGGCAGATAACTGATCAGACTTACTCCAAGGAATGCCGGTATCAGACAGAGATAAGCGGTCCTTTCTTCTTTTCTACCGGCCCTTGATGTCACTTTTATTTTGTTTTTCTTATTTGCTTTCATGCCCGCACCTCTTAAAAGGGAGCTGACCGGTATCTGTCAGTAATATGAAATAATATCCTTGGACAGTAACCGGTCAGTCCAGTTGCTTTTCCTATTTTTCAGCAGATTTTCACTGCTGCTTCATGTTACCTATTATCAGTAACTGTTTCGTTCACTATTTTGCTATAAAATAACCAGCTCTAGAGCCTGTATGAACAGCTCCGATCAGCCATTGTTCTCAGCAAAGATATCCTGAAGCTCTTCCAGGTTCTCGTTAATCGCTTCTTCCATGGTCTCCTCACCAGCCCATACGCTGGAGAATACAGAATCAAGTGTGGCGTTGAACTCTTCAGTTCCGTTTACATAATACCAGGAGGTAGATTGTGCGTTGTTCATAGCATAATCCACAACTGCGCTCTTGTACATGTCTTTATCCGGATAGTTCGGGTTGCTGATCCATTTATCTGTTTTCTCAGGATCTGTGTACCAGGAATCCAGGATCGGCATCCATGTTCCAGCCTCGATCAGGGACCAGGAATTCTCTTCCTGATAATACCATTTCAGCCATTCCATAGCTTCTTCCGGGTGCTCTGTTGTGGAGAATACCACGTTTGGTCCACCAGTACAGATAGTAACTTTTTCTTTCATGTAAGGCAGAACACCTACACCGTAATCAAAATCAGCGCTTGGTCCAAGGAAGGTGCCGACGTTCCATGCACCGTCTGTTGCCATAACCACCTTTTTGCTTCCAAGGGAGGATTCCAGAGCATTAGCAGCACTTGTTACAGGAGGTGCGCAGTGGTAAACGTCTGACAGATCTGCGATTCTCTGAAGTGCTTCTACCGTTTCCGGAGAGTCAATGGTGCATTCAGAGCCATCTTCGCTGTAATATCCGCCGCCATTGGATTTTGCCCATACTTCCAGCTGCCATGGCAGTGTGTTAATGGTACATCCGTAAATATCTACATTGTCCGGATCAAAATCAGGATCCAAAGCATTCTTTCCATTGATATCCAGAGTCAGCTTCTGTGCTGTCTGGACAAAAGTATCCCAATCCCATGCATCCTCAGCATCTGCCGGAGGAGTCACCTCTGAAGGATCAATTCCCTGCTTCTCACAAACCTCTTTCAGAAGATCGTTGTTGTACCAAAGGTTCAGAACTTCGTTTGCTGCAGAATATGCAACTGGTGTGCCGTCGTAACGGAATGTCAGACAATCCAGAGGTTTGGCATCGCCTTCACCATACATAGAGCTGATGTCTGCAAGAAGTCCGTTCTCTGCAAATTTCAGCACGCCGGCCTCACTCATAATACCGGTATCCGGAAGCTCACCAGCTGTAGCCATGGCATTCAGCTTGGTAACGTAGGTATCGTGATCGATCTTCACTACTTCTACTTCGATCTTGTCCTGTTCGCTGTTGAACTTATCAGCAACTGCCTGTGTAGCTGCTGTCTCAGTTTCATTTCCCCACTGTGCATATGTGATCTTTACTCTGTCACCATCTGCTGCAAAAACCGGAACTGCTGCTCCAACCATCATTGTACCTGCAAGTAAAATCCCCAATAACTGTTTTTTCTTCATACTACTTCTCCTTTTCTTAATCTTATTATAACGGCTTTGCCTGGCCGCTGTAAACATTTACTGTTTTAAAGTTAATCTGTAATACTGTCATATCCGCAGCTTGTGCCATACAAGCATTTCCCCCTGTCCCCGGTTGTTCCACATACAATACGGAACGGCCCGCAGAGAAACTTCTTCTTTTTCCAGCTCTACACTTCCGTACAACTGATTTTCGCCGTCTGCACCTTTGTTTCTTACACGTATTCCTTTATAGGAAAGAGTTGGAACATTTCCTACCAGTTCTTCTGCGGGAGCGTTTTCTTCTATCGAAGTGTTCTCTTCTACAAAAATCTCTGAAAGGAATCTGCCGTTTTCTTTTTCCTCCAGGCAATACACCAGCGGACCTTTCATCAGGGCTGTTTTTCCTGCATCTGCCCTCACCTGGTCATTGGCTCCCATCCATCTGGGAACCACATGGAAATCAATACTGATCCGTGTGTCTCCCGGTGAAATGCAAAGCCTCTGATAGCCTTTGTCAGGCTGCGTTTTTATGGAAATTCCATTCTGCACACATTCCCATTTCTCACTGTACCAGGGAATGCGGATGTTCAGGATTCCTGGTCCGGACGACTGCACCTGGAGCTGAACCTTTCCATCCTGCAAAAGCGTGGAATCCATTTTTATCTTCATACGGCTCTCTTTGATTTCTGTATCTGCTGTAGAGGAGATAAACTGGTTAATATAAACCCCTTCCTCATCTTCTGCGTATATGTACTGTCCCAAAGAAGCAAGGGTTCTTCCCACATTTGGCGGGCAACAGGCAACTCCAAACCATTTCTGCCTTACCGGTTTCACATGCTCCATGTAAGTGTGCTCTGTGCAAAATTCCGGAACCACCTCAAGTGGGTTTACATAAAAGTACCGGTCTCCTGCAATATTGATTCCTGCAATCACAGTGTTATACAACGCTTTCTCTACATAGTCATAATAAGAAGCATCTCCTGTGATGGCTGCCATTCTCTGCCCGAACATCATCACACCGATAGATGCGCAGGTTTCAGAATAGTTGGTACTGTTTGGAAGATCGTAATCTGTAGTAAACCGCTCGCGGAAGCCGCTGCTTCCGATTCCTCCTGTAATGTACATCCGCCGTGTCGTCATGTTCTCCCAAATTCTGCTGCAAGCTTCCATAAGCCCTGAATCGGCATCTTCTCCGGCCAGATCAGCCATTGCGGAGCACATATACATTTCCCTTACTGCATGTCCAACTGCCTCATCCTGCTCTACAGGAGGCTTGTGAGCCTGGGAATATTCCAGATCGTACCTCTCGAACTCCGGAAAAAATTCCGGATGTCCTCTTCCCGCAATTTCTGCCTGCAAATAATTAGGATTCCTGCCCCTCTCCTGGATAAAATACCTGGCCTGCTGAAGATAAATCTTCTTTCCGGTCTCCCGGTAAAGCTTCACCAGGGCCAGTTCAATTTCCTGATGTCCTGGATAACCTCGTTTCTGGCCTTTTCCTGTACCAAACACCCTGCATATGAGATCTGCATTTTTCTTTGCAATATTAAGGATTTTCTCCTTACCTGTAGCCTGGTAATAAGCAACAGCAGCTTCGATCATATGTCCGGCTGTGTACAATTCGTGGCCCTCCACCAGATTGGTCCACTTCTTCGCAGGGGCATTTACGGAAAAATAAGTATTCAGATATCCATCTGGTTCCTGTGCTTTCCCTATCAGATCAATAACCTGATCTGCCAGCTCTTCCAGATGCTCCCCACGGCCACCTGCTATGGTGTAGGCAACCGCTTCCAGCCATTTGTAAAGATCTGTGTCCTGGAAAACAACTCCTTTTCTCTCTCCCTTTTCTTCACCTGCGGCAATACGGAAATTATGGATACAATAGGTAGGCTCTGAATCTTCCAGCTGGTCATTGAGAATTTTCCACTGATGGGGAATGATCTTCTCGCTTACTTTATTCACATATTCCCCAAACAGACTGTCTGTGATCCGGATTCTCTTCAGATCCAACTGTTTCAAGTGTTTTTTCATATTTGCACCTGCCTTTGCCGATTTTAATTAATCGTTTAATCTTCTTTGTAAAAAATAAAAAACCGGATTAATTCCATGTTTTTCTTTTAGTTTACTGGTTTCTCGTTAATCGTTTTACTTATCTTTAAACTGATAGTAGCACGTCAAATGGATTTTGTAAATACTATTTATTTTTTTCAGCTTTTTTTATAGATTATATACTTGATTTTTATGGATTATCACTATATTTTTCGTCTAATTAAACGTTTTTCTATATTATTTTCTCTCTATAATACATTTTATGACATACAACCTTTCAAATAACGTACAAGTTTATTTTGTTACTGTTCGCTCCGTTCGCAGTAACGCGCTTTGCGAAGCACAGAAAGACGAACCTTCTTGTGACAAGCACAAGAAGTAGCGTTTGCTGCGCA
>ENA-ORNZ01000556-ORNZ01000556.1-human-gut-metagenome-genome-assembly--contig:-NODE-556-length-49570-cov-7.586812_pt1 | contig 49570 bp, 33 predicted proteins | sample MGYA00242124_ERZ509040 | MGnify/ENA primary metagenome ERZ509040 (study PRJEB26280, sample SAMEA2338733) | human gut metagenome | biome: human gut; feature: human-associated habitat; material: faeces... | reverse complement strand
AAACTTTTTCTCTTTTTTAAGACCTTCTCTTAAAAATCAGTATACGAAAAAAAGAGCTGTTCTACAAGGCTATCCACGCAAAAACTGTTGTTGTATGATATCGGGTAATTTTGAGGGAATTCCTCAGACCGGCGAAGCTGCCGGTATCTTTCACAGAAAGAATTTCTGTGAGTAGACTTACTATAGCATATCTATCCTCTAAAAACAATAATATTTTTCATCCACTCTATTTAGAAAAAGCACTGAAACAAAAAGGGGATTTTAGCCGTTCGCTCATTAAAAACATAGGAGCACGGGAACTGTAAAAAGGGATATGACCGAAATCATATCCCTTTGTTTCGACATTTCAACTTTTTGAAGTGTCTATTTTATTTTCTTTTTTTTACTCTGATTACAGAAACGCCCGCAAACATTGCCACTGCTATGAACATCATCATAAATGGTACTGCAAATGGTGTTGCGTCTCCTGTCTGAACAGTTCCCGGTTTCACTTCCGGCGTTGTCGGTGTTTCCGGTGTCTTTCCTTCTTTCGTCGTCGCTTTCACAGATGCTGCCGCTGATTTATTTCCTGCTGCATCATATGCTACAACTTCGATCGTGTACTCTGTCTTCGGAGTAAGTTTTGCGATCTCTGCTGTAAGAACATCGCCTTTTACTGTTCCGATTGACTTGCCGTTTACAAAGATTTCGTATCCTTTCACTCCTACGTTGTCTTTAGATGCTTTCCATTCAATCTTCACTGTTGTATCAGTTTTATCTGTTACTTTCAGATCAGACGGTTTTGTCGGAGCTTCTTTATCTTCTTCCGGCTGCGGATCTGGTTTCTGCTCTTCTTTCTCTGTCGTCGCTTCCACAGATGCTGCCGCTGATTTATTACCTGCTGCATCAAATGCTTCTACTTCGATCATATACGTTTTACCTGCTTCCAGACCTTTTAGCTCTGCTGTAAGAACATCACCTTTTACTGTTTCAGCAAGTTTTCCGTCTACATATACGTTATATCCTGTTACTCTTACGTTATCTGTAGATGCTTTCCACTCAACTTTCACAGTTGTCGTTGTTATCTCTGTTATTTTCAGACCAGATGGTTCTGTCGGATCTTTTTTATCTTCTTCCGGCTTCGGCGAAGTTGCAAGAAGCGCTTTTCTTGCTTCTTTTAAGGCTTTCAGCGCCTTATTTACCGTCGCCTGATCTTTCGGATTTTCAAGTGCTTTCTGCGCTGCCATATATGCAGCTTCAAATGCAGCTTTTTCTTTTCCATCTTCAAATGCGTCTAATACAACTTTGTCTGCATTGTTTAATTCTGCTTCCAATTTTGTTGTATCAACTTCCCCTGATTTCACCGGAGTGATCTTCAGGTTATCAAGTATGAGGTCTTGCTGTCCGTAAGCTCCTCCCGGCTGTTTTGCACCGTTTGCATAAATACCGAACCATGTCTGTCCGCTCTCGCTTCCGGTAACCGTAAACTCATGATGACTTGCTTTACCTGTTTCTGCCGTTGCCGCAAGGTAATCATTATCTGTTGCGTTGTTAAAACTCTCTCCATCTCCAAGCACAACCGCATACGCAGATGATCCTGCCTCATAATCGAATTCTACTTTATATGTCTTTCCTGCTTCAAATCGGAAGTTCTGCGGAATCGTATGATACAAAAGACCTGTTCTTCCCGAGCCGCTTCCGCTGTCGCAGTGCTGTTTCAGCGACCATTCGCCTTCAATTACATCATTGATCACATAACCGCCCCAGCCGACAGATGTATATTTTCCGTTATCCTGAGACAGATGAAGCTGTCCGTCGCCGCCTCTTTGTGCCGGTCCTAAAACAAACGGATAATATCCTGATGTTACGGATTCAAAATCCTGCTCGAAAGAACCGTCTTCTTTATAGTTTTCAATCTTCTTGTCGATAATTCTGATATCGTCAAAGTATGTTGCTCCATCACCTGCCGCACGGCTGATCGTCAATGTTGCAGTTTCTTTTTCCGCTGTAAACGGAACGTAAACTCTCTGCATATAGGAAGCTTCATTGCCGCCTGCATGTTTCTGATCGCTTGCCACATAGTTCTGAGCGATTGATTTCGTCGTATATGCAGACTCTTTGATCGTTCCTGCATTTACTTCTACTGTCGCTTTACTGTCGCTTCTGTTGTCAACATAAACTTCTGCAACATAATCTTTGCCTGCTTTGAGTCCTGTCAGTTCTGTGCTGACTGCAACGTCTTCTGCCGGGCTTTCGATTGTCAGACGCTGATCGCCTGTCCATGCTTTTGTAACTTTTACGGCATCGTTGTCTGCTCCGCTCCAAACATCTGCATCCAATTTGTCGCCGTCTGCATAAGAGTTGAATCCCGGATCTTTCACTGATGTCGTCTCACCGAAGTTAACTGTATCGGCTGTCGGCATTTCTTTTCCGTCAGTCACGATTACGTAAGCTGTTTTTGCTTTTGCTTCAAGTGTGATCTGTCCGTTTGAAACCGGAACCGCGATCGCTTCTCCACGTCCCTGATCTGACAGCTCATACATTGTAAGATTTCCTGTAAATCCGTCCGGCACATTCCATGTAGATGTTCCGCCTTCCAGATTGTAGTGATACAGTTTCGTCTCTTTCGTGTCGCTATCTGTCCACGGAAGCAGATAATAGAAATGATCGTTTGTCGCACTTAAAACTGTTTTATCATTCAATGTGATCTCACGTTCGATGATCTCATCGGATCTTTGTGCTTCATTTCTTGTTACAACTACTTTATCATCACCGTTTTTCAGTGTGATCTGTTTTTCCTGGTTTCCGACCGGTGACTCGCCTTCTGCGTAGTTCTCCCAATCGATTACCTGATAGTGCTGAAGGAATTTTGTCGGAAGGTTTTCGGCAAATGTCAGATACAGATAATTATTGAAATCCTGATCTCCGCCCCATCCTTCAAATCCTTCCAGTTTATATCCGCCGAGAAGCGGGTTGTCTGCCGCTCCGCCATGTCCTACCCAGTTAAGAACCTGTACGTCTCTCATATCGTTTCTGAGGAAACGGATGATATCACTGTTCAAACCTTTTGTAGCTGATCCGCCGTATGGTCCTTCTGTTGCCCAGTGTGACCATGTGGAATCATACTCGCCTTCGTACGGGAACTCTGTGGAGAATCTCCAGCCGAGAGAGTTGATCTCTTCTGCGATTCTTCTTGTCTCCCACGCATTCTGATACCATACGTCAAGATAGATGAAGTCCATATTGTCGGCGCCTGCTTTTTTCACTGCTGCCGCAATCTCATCCGCCGATGCAAGTGTTCCCTGTGAATCTTTTACATATTCGCCTTTATCCCAGTCGAGACTTAAAAGGTTCGTATTGTTAATTCTGTCAAATAACTGTGCAAATCTCTTATATCTTGCCTGTGTTCCGAGATCCCAGATCTTATTGATCACGCGGGACTGGTCAAGCCATCCCCATCCGCCCTGCTGCGGTCCCATGATCATATCATCGTTGAAAGATTTCGCTTCCGGATAAGCTTCCTGTGCATTGACATGGATACCGATTTCTGTATCATACTCATGCGCAACGTCAAGAAGATCTCTGAAATCATCCACGCCGCCTTCTCTTTCGGAGATATCCGCATACTCGGAGTTCGCGGAGTCGTGACCTTCATTTCCGTAACCTTTCAGCATAACAGCCTGCGGAAGTCCGTCTGTTGCCAAAGCAACTTTCTTGATATTGTCCGCTGTCACCGAATACGGGTTTGTTACAGAGCTTCCGAAGTTCATAACGATTCTGTAGTTTACAAGGTCTTTCACATCCTCTGATCCATACGGAACATTGATGATGTCACGATAAGCAACTGCGGCATCCTGCCAGTCGATCGTTTTGTCTTCGTTCATATCCTCTGCGATACAAACTTTTGCATATGGAAGTTCACTAAGCGGGTAGTCATATGTAGCTGCCTGTGCCTGTCCGCCTTTATCTCCCGCCTCGTAATACCACTGAGCGCTTGTAAGGCTCATTGTGTCAGCTCCGCTGTTCATGATGACTCTCAGATCGTCTTCTGCCTCTGAGTTGCTGAACAGACCTGCGCTTAAATTCTTGTTTGTCAGGAATCCATATACATATCCTACAGATTTCTGCGCTACGAATCCATCGTCAAATGTAATAAACTTATCTCCGCTCTTCTTTGTATCCGTGCTCTTAACAGCGCCTGCAAATGAAGCGTTTTCTTCTACCTGATCTACAGACAGAAGATTCAACTGAGGAATGTCGATAGAAGCTGTCTTCGCTGTTCCTTCTTTGCGGTCGATCTTTGTGATCTTCCATGTAAGATCATTGTCTTTCACACTGATCTCGACCGTCATGTTCATATCGATTTTTGCTTCTTCATTTTTGAGGGTCATTTCATAAGAAGCTTTCGCCCCTTCAATCTTAGCCTTCACTTCAGGAGTAATCTCCTTGCCGTTGATCACAACTGTATTCACCTTTGCAAGATCTGATTCGTTTCCACGGAAGTAAACGTCATCTTTTCCTTTTACTTCATATCTTGCAACAACCGGGAAGTTCGGTCCTACATACACTTTCATGTAGTCAGACTCGATGGATTTATAATTCTTAAGGTCGATCGGCGTTTTCTCGGAAAGTGTAAAGTTAAATACATTTTCTCCTTCCTCCGCATCCCGAACTTCAACCTCTTGTGTTATCGCTTCGTATCCCGGACAACTTGCCGCAGCTGTATAAGTTCCCACTTCAACATCTTCGATCTGATAAGCTCCGTTATCATCTGTTTTTGCTGATTTTGAACCAAAACGAACCGTTGCGCCTTTTAATGCCGCTCCGCCGTCTTTTGCCGTTACAGTTCCGGAAACAGTTGCGAGATTGATGTATTCTGCAGACTGTGACTGTCCGTCTCTGTCTTTTGCAAATCCCCATGTATCTTCCATACATGCCGTCTCATTTACTTTCGCATCTGCAAATTTCAAAGACTGGTCTGCCGTTTTCACCATCACGCCCGGATGACCTTTTCCTGTGTTTGTTTCCAGCCAGTTTCCTGCGTTCTGATTGTTCGTTGTTCCGCTGATTCCGTTGACTGTAACCGTCAGAGCTTCCCTGCTCATCGTAACAGAGAACGTCATCTCTTTTCCGTTTTCCGGAGTCTCGAAATCACCGTTCAAACTTCCGTATGAGCCTGAGCCGTTCTGCCAGTACCACTTGGAAGATGAATCATATCCGATATACAGGAAATCATTATCATTTACATATGAATAGAAGAAACCGAAGTTTCCGCTGTTGATCGGTGTAAATGACAGACTGAATACGTCTGCCGGCTTGATCGTACGATCTTTGTCAAGCAGAAGCGCCGGTCCTGTTGCTCCCGCATAGCTATGTCCTCCGCCGTTCTGAGAGCCTGTCCGGATCGTGATCCATTTACGTCCCGCCGGAACTGTTTCTTCGTACTGTGCCGCCGGATCCCATTCCTGACCTGCAAGATTATCTTTATACAATTTCCATGTATTGAGATCCTCTTTTGTCTCGCCTACAACAACATCATTAAAATAAACGTCTGTGTATGCATCTCCGAATGTCGCGCCTCCGACTCCGACTTTACCCTGAACGTCTTTAAGAGCGACAAAGTTCGCCTCCGTTACAGTTGCCTTTGTTCCATTGACGTCAACTTCAAGGCCGTTATCTTTATAGCTTAACTTAATTTCTGCCAACTGACCTTTTTCAAGTCTCGGAAGAGCAAGCGTATCATCCTGCCAAGCCTCGTTTCCGTCCTTTTTGTACTGCCACTTCCAGCTTCCGACATCATACACCAGAAAAGCCCAGTTATTGTCATCTTTATATTTTGTGACAATACGAAGCCTTGTTTTGTCTACGTCGCTGTTAATGCGAAGTTTCAAACTATATGCCTGATCTGTATAATCAGCTTTTTCTGACAAAACAAATGCTTCAGGTTTATCGCTTCCGAAATGTCCGTTTGCATTACCGCTTCCGGATTTCAGATGTCCCATCGTGACCGGCTCTGCCTTGACAGATAATGCCGGAGCAGCGCCGAGCACTGTCGTCACTACCATCACGAGCATGAGAAAAGCGGCAGTTACTTTGTTCCACTTCTTTTTCATTATCCTCTTTTCCTTTCTTTAAATTTTAATATTAGCTCCTTCAGGACATAGAAAGAGCATCCTATCTTATATATCATAGCTCTTTCACTTTTTTCAGTATTTGCACTTTTTATCTTTAATGTTGCTCTTTTGTGTGTTTTACTTGTTTACGCTTATTTTACACCTTTATTTTTGTATATGTTGCACAATATATTGCCTCTCAATTTGTAACTATATCACATATTTCTTCTGTTCTTTATACAACAAGAGGGAGCTTCCCACTAATACCTCAGTGAAAAACTCCCTCTTGTAATGTCCTTATTGATCTTAATGTATCTAATGTCCGCAATGTCCGCCACAGGAATCGTGACCTTCTCCGTGTCCTCCACAGTTTTCATGATCGCCATGATGATCTTCTCCGTGATGGTCGCACATTACGTCAGGATTATATGAAAGGTTTCCTTCAATCAGCGCCTGAACCGCACTATCCGCAGAACCTGAAACTCCTCCATACAGTTTGATACCAGCCTCTGCAAGTGCGTTCTGCGCTCCTGCGCCGATTCCTCCGCAGATAAGAACCTCTGCGCCTCTTTCCCGTAAAAATCCTGCCAAAGCTCCATGACCGCTTCCGTTCGTGGAAACAACTTCCGATGATTTCACTTCGCCGCCTTCAACTTCATAAAGCTTAAAAGCTTCCGAATGTCCGAAATGCTGAAAAATCTCTCCGTTTTCATAAGTTACTGCTACTTTCATTTTATTCATCCTCTTTCTTTATAATATAATCTTTTTCATAAGCGTAATGATTCCGCCATGACATACCGAATGCTGTAAATTTATTTATCTGTACCGCCCTTCTCTGTCTCGCCTGCGATAACTTCCGCTTCTTCTGTCGTCCGCCTGACGGTTTCTTATTTGGGTATTTTTTCTCCTGCCGGCGCTGCTCTGTCGCCGGAAAGCATTTTCTCCCGTCTGCTCTGTATTTGACCGCCGGCGCTCTAATGCCTTTTTGCGTTTTCTTGCAAGCTGTCTTGCTCTCCTTCGTTTCACTTGCCGATATTTCAGCAGACTAAAAAGAACTGCCGACAAAATGATTACCAAAAGAACTACCGCTATTAACAGCTTTACATATACAGGCATCTCTGTTTTTTCTTCTTTATCCGTACTTTTCTTCCCGACGGCTTTCATTTCCGGCTCAATATTATACCCTGTTTCTTCCTTAATATAATCCGCCGTCAATTTCACTTCTACAGTTCCGACATTTTGACCTTTGTATAAATAGGTCAGCTTTCCGGCGGCATTTTGCCTGTCAGTAATCGTAATCTCATGCTCCAGAGATGAAACGTCAATTCCTTTCGGCAGAACAACATATGCATCTTCCGTTTTAAACTTCCTGACGCCATCGGGCTTGTCGTGTTCATTCAAAAATACTTTGGAAAAATTCGCATATACATAATCAAACATCGCCCTTGTATCTACATACACATCTCCCTGATCCTCCAAGACAACAGCAACAAGCTGCATGTCTGCATTATCTGCCATAGTCACAAGAGTCGTTTTTGCCTGATCCGTATATCCGGTCTTGCCGCCCGTACAATAATCATAAGAATAGTGCGCCCCTTCCCAAAGCATCTTGTGATTTTGCTGAAACGTTCTGGATTCATTCACAAGGTTTGTAGGCGGGATCGTATAATTTAAAGTCTGAGTTACTTCCCGAAACTTGTCAAACTGATAGACTGCCGAGCCTATCAATGCCATGTCATGCGCCGTCGTATAATGGTTTTCATCATGCAGACCATTTGCATTCGTCCAATGAGATCCCGTACATCCAAGTTCCTCGCAGCGTTCATTCATTTTCTGAATAAATGTCTCAAAGCCTCCACCCATCTTTTTGCCGACACTTTCTGCGATTGCATAAGATACCTCATTGGCAGATGCAAGCAACATACCGTACAGCGCATCGTTCATACTGAGTATTTCTCCCGGAGTCATGCCGATACTCGCATCTCCGTATTCCAGAAACGAAACGCTGTCTTCGGAAAAATAAACTTCGTCATCCGGATCTGCATTTTCCAACGCCACAAGCGCTGTCAACAGTTTTGTAATGCTTGCCGGATAATGCTTATCGTTTATTTTTTTTCCGTATAAAATCGCCCCGCTGTTCATCTCCATAACAATCGCCGAATTTGCATATACATGCGGTCCCTGCGGCCAGTTTTCCAAACCGTTTGTCTCAGGAACGGCATCGTATGCTGCCTGTTTCTGCGCCGCGATCGGGTCAACTACATCTTCTGCGTGTACGGCTCTTGACGGAATCAATGCTGTGCCGATCACACAGACTGCTGCCAGCACTGCCGAACATATACGGTTTCTATATTCCCTCATTATAACCCTCCACATCGATATAACCCTTCAGATTATTTTTCTCCAATAATTCATTATAACGATATTCTTTTTGTTTTACAAGTTTTAGATTTTCCGAAGTATTTTCATCCGCTTCCGGAAGGGATGTCAATTTTCATGGATGGGTTTCGGCATTTTAATAATTCTCTGCATGTATTTCAAAATAACTTCTCGGATGCGCACAAGTCGGACAGATCTCCGGCGCCGCAGTTCCTACTACAATATGTCCGCAGTTTCTGCATTCCCACACTTTCACTTCACTTTTTTCAAATACTGACGCCGTCTCTACATTTTTCAGCAGCGCTCTGTATCTCTCTTCGTGGTGCTTTTCTATCTCCGCCACAAGACGGAATTTTTGAGCAAGTTCCGGAAATCCTTCTTTCTCGGCAGTTTCCGCAAATCCGGCATACATTTCTGTCCATTCATAGTTCTCGCCTTCTGCCGCCGCTTTCAAGTTATCTGCCGTATCTCCGATCCCGTTCAATTCTTTAAACCACATTTTTGCATGTTCTTTCTCGTTATCCGCCGTATCCCGAAACAACGCGGCAATCTGTTCATACCCTTCTTTTTTCGCCACAGACGCAAAATACGTGTATTTATTGCGCGCCTCCGACTCTCCCGAGAAAGCGTTTCTTAAATTTTTTTCCGTCTCTGTTCCTGCATATTTACTTCCCATGTTATTCACCTTGTCTGCTCCTCTCAAAAGAAACAGCCTTTCCTTTTTATATCCTATTATAACACAGTCAGCTTATATTAAACAATTTAACATTCAAATGCCGGATATTATGTCAGTCCTTCCTGTATATTCTTCTTTTTCTACATAGAATTATAAACGCTCCCGAACTGAATATCAGTAAAAGCAATAACAAATCCGCCGAGCTTGTATCTCCTGTTTTCGCTCCTTCCGTCTTCTCCGTTTCCGTATTTTTATCCGGCGTTTCAGGATGCTGTGGTGTTTCCGTGATCCACTCGCTTTTTGGTTTCGTTACAACATCCCATATATAGCTGCCGTCTATTTCTTCCGGAATACTGATCAGATACGGCGATGCCTGATAACTGCCCTGCTTCTCATCGGTCCACACCTTTGTCTGGGCGATCAAATACAATCCCTGTTCTAATCCGCCGATCATCGCGATTCCATTCTCGTCCGTTTTCAAAGTGTTTCCCTGTATACTTTTCCGAACCGCATAGTTGTATAACTGCTTTGCCTGTTCGTTTTTTTCAGAAGATTCGATTCCTTCCAGAGAAACTCCCGCATTACCGAAATCTCCTGCAAGCGTCCACTTTCCATCCTCCATCTTTCCGACAAAAAAAACAGAAAAATCCGCATTTGCAAATACAACCTCTTCATTTTCCTGTGTCCTTCCATGATATTCAATCTGGATAGAACCTGCATTTTCCGCCCAGCAGGATAAGCTTGGAATCAGTATTCCGAATACAGTCAAACAACCTACAAGAATATTTTTCCATCTATTTTTCATTTGAAACATGATCTTCCCTCCGTGTTTTTTCTCTCTTTTTCTTTCTCTTTTTCACATACGCAGCAACACCGCAAAAGAACAAAATAAGAAACAAAATGAAAAGTCCTATAAATAAAACTTTCATCTGGAACGGTAATCCTATTGCGATTTTTTCATCCGGAACTTTTTCCACTGCCTCTTCATAAGGAATCCTATACCCCCTTACAAGAAGCCTGTGTGTATTCACCGCATAGGGTGTGCAAGTAACTAATGTAACATAATCTTTTCCCGGTACGATCGTAAGCTCCTTTGTGTTTTCCGGCAGCACAGTAAGTATCTGATCTACTTGATAGGCAAATGTTTCACCGAGAACTTTAATATAAAAGATATCTCCTTTTTCCAAATTATCCAGATCCGTAAACAACAACTTAGAAGGAAGTCCCCGATGCCCGGTTAAAACTGCATGGGTACTTTCCCCGCCTATCGGTAAAGACGTTCCCTCAAAATGGCCTACTCCCGACTGAAGCACCTTTTCTTCTGTTCCGTGATAAATCGGAAGTTCTGCATTAATCTTAGGAATACGGATATATCCGATCATTCCCGATCCGTTTACATTTAACAGGCTTTGATATCTCTCGTCTACCTCTTTCTTTATAGATGAAAAAGGATCTAATAACTCAATATTTCCCAAAAGTTCTTCGTTATACTGTCTTGCTGCCTCGAGCATTTCACGCTTGTCACTTTCGCTTAACCGCACTGCGTTTTCATCATAAGCCGAAATCACTTTTGAGCCGTTCTTTTCATAAAGATAGTTGCTGACTGTCGGATATAACAGTACGGAGAATGCAATAATCAATCCTATCACGCGAAAAATATCCCCAATATAAAATTGTTTTTTCTCTGTCTTTTTTCTGCGCATCTTTATTTCATTCTCCCTGCTGTTATAACGAATGGGAAGACTGCCCGAAGGCAGCCCTCTCATCCATATGTCTGAATTATAAATGATTAAGCACGTTTTCTTCTGCTGATCACGAAGCTTACCGCAATACCGAGAATCATCACAACTGCAATCACTGTGAAAATTACAGTACCCATTCCACCTGTTTCCGGAAGGATTGTTCCTGAACTGTTTTCGATGTCGATGATTTTATCACCTTCCAGAGTGTCATTTTTTGATACAGTCCATGTCTCATCTCCGGTTTTCGTAATTGTAACTTTGACCGGAGCTGTCAGTTTGTTGTATCCATCCGGCGCCTGTGTCTCCACTAACCAGTAATCTCCTGCTGCAAGACCATTCAAGTGTAAGTTGTATCCTTTACTTATACTTACCTCTGTTCCAATTGTAGTCATATCCTTGTTGCTCGAAGTCGGATCTACCACATAACTTCCATTTTGACCTGTTACTTTAATTGCATTTTCATTAGCTTTATTTGCATCAGTTTCGTCTTTATATAAACGGAATACTGCTCCTGCAAGTAAAGTTTCTTTTGTATCTTTTTTCTTTACATCCAGTGGATATGTCGGTGTTTTTACTACGTCCGGTGTTGTTGTAGTTATGTTATTCGGATCGTTACCATACTCTAAGTGAGCGCTGTTGTTTGTCTTTACTACGGCATCCTTATTCACTTTTGCATAGTATGTTACTGTAAATTCCTGTCCCTTACTATTCTGATTGTTTCTAATCCACTCAGATAAATCCAAAGTCATTGTGCGGTTCTTGTCTCCGCTTAATGTAGCTGCCTTTGTCTCAGCCTGACCTTCACCAATCTTTACAGATACGTTATAGGATGTGCCTTCCTGTGCTGTACCAGCTGCATCTTTTACAAAATCAAGACCATCTGTCAATGTATCGTGGATTTTATATGTATACTGCGCATATCCTGTTGTGTCCGGGATTGTTCCTTTAATCGTATAAGTTACAACCTGTCCGATTTCAACAGTTTCAGCATCTGCTGTTTTCTTAATATCCGGAGCCTGACCTTTCAGGTTCACAGTTGCATTAGTTTCATCTACAGATACGAGAGATGACTGAATCTCTTTTGTTCCTGTCTGATATACCAGATAGTAACCATAATCTAAGTTTTCAAACTTATATTCTGTAACCTCGCCTAATTTTCCGGAAGTTGCAGTTTCTGCCGTTCCTTTTTTCAATGCAGCTACTGTGAAATCATTTGCAAATGTCTGAATCTCATCCTTTTTTCCGGAAACTGCATTGTAATAATCTTCATCAGTTGAAGTCTCTTGCAGATTTAAAAGCTCTTTTAAAATATCTTTGTATTTCTCATTGACTGTATAAGCATAATGTGTATCGCTTACACTCAAATCAAAGAGCTTATAGACTTTAATTGTCTGACCTTTTAACGTATTTCCTTCATTAACCTTTACTGTCAAATTTCCCGTTTTTGTTCCGCCTGCGGCAAAAGCAGTTGTTGCCATTGCCAGTGTCATGATGGCTGCTAAACACAATGCCATCATCTTTTTGATTGAGTTTTTTACTTTTCTCATTCTTTGTGTCTCCTTTTCTTTTTGTTCTTTATTTATAGCTACTCTGACTTCTTGTGCTTTTTCTCTTCCTGTATTCCGTAGCTGTCACTAAGCAAAGAAGCAGAACACCTAACGTGTAGAGCAAGGCTTTTCCCATTCCTCCTGTTTCCGGAAGAAGGCTGTCAAACCAGTTTTTCGTATTTGTCACCGTAATACTGTATTGACGATCGCCTTTGTAAGTTATTTCTGTTGTATATCCGTCCACTTTCATCTCGCTGACATGATATGTGTAATAATATTTCTTTCCATCCGTGCCAACATGATATGCTGTATATTCAGCTCCCGTAAGAACCTTTTCCCATATATCCGATGTTTGTGCATCTTTTTTTGTCAAAGTAACTTCTTTATTGAAGTTTGTATCTACAACCGGTTTTCCGTCTTTTTCATAGCTTCTTGTAATGTTAAAGATAACCTCATTCGGACGATCTTTTTCCTCGTCCCTTTTCCAAACCTTTTTCAGACGAAGTTCAATGAGATCCTTACACGGGTCTTGAACATCCGGCGCTTCCTCATTGCCGCCCGGTTCTGTCGGGCTGCTTGCCGTATTGTTCATCAGAACAGCCATCGCGCCGTCCTCCTGATAAACATTGACAGGTATTTGCCCTGCGCTGCCGCTCATCATAGCGTCTTTCAGATCGGTAAACTTCACAACTTTGTTTTCCGTCATATGCCGGATTGTATATACATTCTTCCATGCATCAGATGTTGCGTAGTTGTGCTGAAGTTCCTTGCCCGATTTACCAAACAGCTTCTCATATGCGGTATCACCATTACGATAGATCCGGTAATAGTTTTCATTGCCTTCAATGCCTTTCACATCGTTAAATTCCCAGTTGGATTTGAGACTTGACTTTCCGGTAAACGGTCCGGTCAGATCCTTTGCCCCTCGGATAACGTCTGCAAAGAACATGTTGTTGTTCTCAAGTAAGCCTTCATTATTCCATCCGACGAAACCTCCGGCAATGCCGTATTCCCCTGTACCGTTGACCTTGTTTCCGGCGCCGCCTCCATAGACGTCATAGCCGTCCGGAATACCTGTCACTGTACATTTATCAATCTTTGTACGGTTTGCCTTTATGAGTGAAATATTGATTTCATTTTTCAGGCTTTCTTCATCGATCGTGCCGCCCTCAGAGCAGTTGATCTCAATCTTACTGTCTCCGATATAGATGGTTGCAAGACTCTTATCCTCTGCCAAGCCAACCTTAATATCCAGTCCAAGCAGATTCAGAGATACCAGTTTCCCGTCATATAAAGCATCAATTTCAATAATGCCTAAATTAATTTTAATTACCTGACCTTTTTGAAGTTCATCTAACCAAAGCGCCTTCAAAATCTGATTCACAACCGTCACTAATCCTTTAACCAACTCGGAATCCAATTTAATCTCCGCAAGATATGCAAAGGTTGTCTTTCCTGCGAACCCTCCGGCAATCTGACCGCTTGTCACCTGTTTTAACCCGGTGACTTTATTTTCTGACAATCTTCCAAGATCTGCATATCCGGTAAATCCTCCGGCGATTTCTGATTTATTTTTCTGGTCTATCGTATTATTACTGTGTACAGTAAAGCCTTCGTTGACACCTTCGACACTGCATCGGTCTACATGAGAACCGAATACATCCATTACACCTGCACCTGCACTTAATAAATCGCCCAGCGCACCTAAATTGTCCAAATCGACCGTACCGCTCTTTCCGAGATGTCCGACAAATCCTCCGGTGTAGTTCATACCGTTGACCTTGCGAAGATTTGTCACTTTGGAATCTTTGACAGAACCGTTAAGCAATGCGCCTCCGAATCCTCCGGCTGAACCCGAATAAACAGGATCGTTGACATATTCTGATTTTTTACTGTCTCTTGCCTGCACTTCCAGTCCTGCTTCCGCCGAACCGGACACATCGGAATGATAAACATAACTTCTAAACGTATCTAATACGCTCGTTCCTCCAAGAGTCAATAGGGCGCTCAATATACTTGTATTCCCATTACTTACTTGCAATATTGCAGATACATCAGCCAATCCCAAAAATCCTCCGGCGTATTCTCCGCCTGTTACACTTCTGATATTCGACACATGAACGCCGCTTTCCGCATTATCTAGCTCTCCGATAACAGCTCCGTTGATCTCTCCCGCGAAACCACCTGCCGCCTTTGCATAAGCAGTATGATCAGAGTCGTTTGTATACGAACCATTCACAATGATTCCCCAATCATCCCACGCTTTGACATCTGCGCCTCGCACTGTAGAAATAGTTGCATCTAATAACCGTGCAAGATCTCCCGGAGTTCCTATCAGATGCTGAAGCAATCCGCCAAGTAATCCTTCACTGCTTGCCGTGTCTAAATTCGCTGCGCTTGCCGGATCGATCTGTCCTGCAAATCCGCCGATTGCTTTCGTACCTTCCACTTTTCTCAAATTAGCCACGAAGCATCGCTTATTGTTCGGATCAGGTACGGCATCTGTTGCACCGTATGTACTTACCGCAGACCAGTTGCCCCAGATCTGTCCGCCAACCATATGACCGACATACCCTCCGGCGTAACCGACCTTTTCTATTTTCAATGTGGAATCCTTAACCGGGATTCCTGTTGCTTTCACCGTCATTCCTGACTGGAAGCCTGTAATATCCGAATTTCTTATAACCGGAACGAAAGTCTGCACGGCGCTGATAGAATTTGTAATATCCAAACCAATCAAAGAAATCTTTCCGACTTCTGCAACACCGCCGGTTTTCATTTCTCCGGCAAATCCTCCGGCGCTCTTGTATGCGATCACAGATTTCGCATCCCATGCATGAGCATCTGTAACGACTCCTGCTTTCATGCGTCCGACGTATCCGCCGGCTACGCCTGCCTCCATATCCTGTGTGCCGACAGTTGTTCTGCCCGCCTTAACATTGTAACCATAAGCATATTGTGTGATTAATGCCTGTAACTGTTCTTCAGTCTCAACAGGTGTACTTGGGAACTGATCTCCGTAAACACCGTCGCTGCCGACAGCCTCCGCCCACTTGTTCCATGTGTCCTTATCCACTTTTCTAAGCGGTCCGTAAACGGCTGTATTTGTTTCTGTCGGATAGACAGCTCCGAGAAGACTTAATACATTACTTGTCTCCAGCAGACCAAACAAAAGCTTTAAGTTTCCTGTTCCTGCCAAATCCGCTGTTTCCATCAATCCGGTAAAGCCTCCGGCAAACTCACCGCCGTATACGGAACGAATACGAATCGCGGCACATTCCTTGCCGCCTTCTGCCGCATATCCTTTAATTCTTCCGCCATGGTTATAGCCTACATAGCCTCCGGCAAGACCTCTCACACACTGGGGATCGGTGATGCCGTCTGCACGAACCGCGCCGCCGCAAGGCACACTGCTCGTCTGACTGTCTTCAATAATCGGAATGAAAGACTGCACCAGACTGGCAAGACTGTCTGTTACATTTAACAGTCCATTTAAAATACTGGAATCCTCGATTACGGAAGCAACATTTCCCGGTTCCATGATACCGGCATAACCTCCGGCTGCCTCGCGTCCGATAATATAGTTGAATAAATTCGCATCACTGTTTTTGATGATGGTACCGGACATTTCTCCGATAAAGCCTCCAGCTTTTCCTAACTTCTGATTCTTATCATCTCTGCCATCTGCCAGTACGGAATAACCGCCGACACATCCGTTGACATCAGAGTTTTCAATAGTAGACGCCACTACATCCAGCGCCTTCAAAAGATTCGTCAGCTCGATGTTCCCAAGAAGCTTTAATCCGCCTCCGACTGCTGCCGCGGAATCAATATCCACACATCCTGCATAACCTCCGGCGTATTTTCCACCTTTGACCGCATATTGTGAATCCGTTCCGAAATAGCTGTCTCCATTTGCAGATTCCAGACTGTCACCCGGCGGAGTCACTTTCGTATGCTTTAAGGAAGTCACATCCGAATCTTTGATCTGCACACCGCCGCCATATCCAAGATATCCTCCCGCATAACTGTCCGTATCCGTCGCTTCTACAGTAAATCCTTTTTCTGTCGACTTCACGCCCGCCGATTGAATGATCGGGATGTAAACTTGAAGTACATTGAGCAACTGACCGATATCAAGGTTTAAAATATCACCAAGAAGATTCAGTCCATTTGAAGAAGCCGTTGCCCCTGCGTCAACTTTTCCGGCAAAGCCTCCGGCGTGAGATTCACCCTTGACTTTTTCCAAATTATAAACTGCATAAGCCTCTGCGCTTGTACTATTATCGACCTTACCGCTTTGCATTTCTCCAAAAAATCCACCGGCATAATCAGCCTTGACCTGAGGCTCTTCATTAGCTGAGCAAAATGTAACGGTAGTATTTGTATATTGAGGTATCAAATACGGAACTAAATCCAACAGCCCGCTGACATTTACAATTCCGGGAAGTTTCAATGCTCCGTCTTTGTCTTCCTGGGCCAGACCTGCCAGCCCGCCTGTGTGGCTTCTTCCCACAAAGCCTCCGGCATAACCTTCTTTATCTTTTGCAGCTTCTGCATAAACTGCCTTCAGATTTGTCACATGGGAATCTGCAATTTGTACCCCTTCTGCTTCGGAAATAAAGCCTCCCGCAAGAATAGATTCTCCTTCCGTTATCTCAACCTGTCCACTGGCTTTGATGACTGCGCCGTTTTCCGTTCCGCTCACAGATACATTGGAAACTTTTGTGGCAACGCCATCAACCAGACTAAGTAAGCTGTCAACTTTAATCAATCCCAGACCCAGAAGATCCAGACCGCCTTCTTTTGCAAGACTGCCTGTTCCTGCCCGTCCGCCAAACCCGGCGGCATAATTTCCGGCAGTCACAGATTGAAGACCTTCAATTTTAATCTGCTCTGCTGTTCCTCCAAGCATTAAACCTGCTCCTCCGGAAGCATACTTATTCGATGCTTCGATTTGAAGATCATTACCACTTAGATCTACATTCGATACAGTAAACGGAAGATAACTTCCGATTCCCAGTGTATCGTTCAATACGCCGACTGCATCAGCTACAGTAACTGCTCCTGAAATTCCGCCGGCATAATTATTTGCTTTTACAAAACTTACCCCTTGTATCGTATTTTTCTCAGTTCCGGAAGATGTGATCTGTACGCCATCCCCCTGCCCGATCAGACCGCCGGCATAATCTGCCGCTGCCTGAACACTAAAGTTTGTTCCACTGACAGAACTTCCTTTTATTTCCGAAGGCTGTGCACCGCTTAAGGAAAGAAGCACATCTAGTTCTTCTTCTTTTCCCGGAGCAAGTAACTGTTCCAGTAGTTTTGATACAGATTGCAATAAAGTATCATTTTGTTCATCTTCTGAACCTACGGCCATTCCATAACCTAACGTAGCTCTTCCCGCAAAACCTCCGGCATATTGATTGGCTTTGACCTGTTTTACTCCTGAGACATTTGATTCGATGCTGCTACTATTTGCCATTACACCATTGAAACCTCCGGCATAACTATCTGTCGCTGTAACTGAAAGGTCGCTTGCATCTACATAGCACTTTGTCTGCGTAGAACGAATATCAAATGTTTTGATTTCCGCTCCCAGATCACTTAATAAGCCTTTGACCTGTGCATCTTTTTCGATTCCCGCAAAGCCTCCGGCTCCGATATCTGCCACCACCTGATTCAAACCGGTTACGGAGCAGTTATTTATATCTGTTCCGGTCTGGCTTCCCACAAATCCTCCGTTGTAATTGACAGTTTCTTTCCCCGTTCCTGTTGTTCCGATCGATCCCTTTAAAAGAGAAACACTACTGTTTTGGATCAGCGGCTTATAATAGCCATTCGGTAATAACTGTCCAAGAGGAACATCATTTTTCAAAAGAATCGTAATCAAATCTCCCAGTCCCACGCCCGGAAGAATATTCAGCAAGGTCGATAATATCTCTACGACTCCCGCTGTCACATTTCCGAGAATATAGGTTGCTTCTCCTGATGTATATCCGACAAATCCTCCTGTCATTCCTTTTACATTCGTTACGGAAGCGTTGGTTACCGTACAGTTTTCAACAGAAACATCTCCTACAATACGTCCCGCAAAGCTTCCGGTCGCAAACATATCCGGACTGGTTTGTTTTAAGGTCAGTAAATCTTTAATGACATCTCCCAGTTTTAGGTCTCCGATTATCGGAACTATTCCCTCAAGGATTCCGCTTATCAGGTCCAGAATTCCACCTAGCAATCCACCCAGCAATCCCAACAATCCTTCTACTAATGAGTCCGGATCATTATTTACTGTCGCAGATTGATTATTAACTGTAACTTGATCTAAATGAAGGTTTTTTACCCCCACTTTCCCCGCAGACTCAAAACCACCATTCCCACTTTGTTTCATTTCATTGGAAATCGTTCCGAAAAATCCGATTCCGCTGTCTTTTTGGATATCCAGTTCCCCTGTCTGATTCACATGGATATTGCTAATGGTCGGCACGCTGCCCGCCTGCATATTCAGGCGTCCTTCCATCTTTCCAGAAAAATGAAGCGGTGTCCAGTCATCATCTTTTCCGTCGGAATATTCTCCCTGCAATAAATCAATATCTCGAAAAATAATATAATTGGCATCCGGAGAATATTTTAGCGATTTTAATTCATTGCTTGCTTCTGATAGAGAAGGATAACTTTGAACGTTGTTTTGATTAAATTCCTTATCCACGATAACAATATCATCTGTCCGCTCACCGATAAGACCTGCTAAAAGATCCCCTAATATCGGTATATCAAACAAAGGTCCTAACAGTGCATGTAAAATATCACCAAGCAGCTGTCCCAGTGGTCCAAGCAAGAATCCAACTAATCCTTCTTTATCATATTCGATGTTCATCAAACCTTCTGTTTTGTTTGTATTTTCCTTTGAAAAATAGATGAAATCTTTTTGTTCAATTCCACTTTCTCCCAAAGCCTCACCTTGTTTTAGATTGAAGTCGGCATCGCCGGGATAATATGGGGTATATGTTATTTTATCATCCCACGGCCAAGGCAGGTCTACTATGGATTTCACATACAGCATTGGGGTTACTTGCATATACTGATCGCCTTTTTCTTTAGGATTCGCATCTTGTCCGATTGCTCTAAGCTGCCATTCATTTCCGATAAGTATATATGGCTCTCCTTCAACTTTGGTATAAACCTGGCCAAGATACTCACGTCCTCCAAGCTGTCCTTCATCTGCCTGAACCGTTGCTTCTTTCTTAATCTTTTCCGCCTTTAGTTCCGGCCTCTGTTCTGTAAAAGACGGACTTAACACATAATGATGTTCCTTACTGTAAGTCAGATACTCCTGCGCCGCTTCCGCGCTCTCATCTGCCAAAGTTCCGTCTTTATACAGGAGCTGCCCCATGCCTACTTTTTCAGGAATCATATCATAAGACATGATCGGTTCTTCCGCCGAATTTTCCGAAGCGATCAAGAGAAGCTGATAGTTATTGTAAACATAAACCGTATCGCTTTCTTTATCATACAACGGAGCATCCTCTTTCGGCGCTTCTGCAAATGTTCCGGTAAATCCTTCCGGCAGAGTCCATATCGCTTCTGCAGTCAGCGGAATTTCATTCATCAGCATGTAATCAGCGTCCGACGCGTATGTAACCACCTTCCCGCCGTCAACAACTTCTTCGCCTGTGCCGAACAGTTCTTTCTCTGTATCGTTCATCCGTACAGAACTTCCTGTACCAATCGCCTGAAGCTGTTCGATGTTGTAAATCTTAATAACGCCGTTTTCATATAAATCTGCGCTTTCTGACTGCTGATCCGATGATTGATCTGTCTGTCCGTTTTCTGCCGAACCTGACTGATTGCCTGATGACTGACCTGTCTGTCCGTTTTCTGCCGAACCTGACTGATCGCCTAATGGCTGACCTGCCTGTCCGTTTTCTGTCGAATTTGACTGATCGCCTGACGGCTGACCTGTCTGTCCGTTTTCTATCGAATCGGACTGATCGCCTGATGGCTGACCTGCCTGCCCGTTTTCTATCAGCTCTGACTGCTCACCCGATGACTGAACGATCTGCCCTTCTTCTGACACATCTGACTGCATCGACAATTTTGCTTCCTGCAGTTGCTGTATGAGCTGCATATCGATCGGCGGTCCTTTCACCGTTCCCTGCGCCGAAACAGTCATCGTCTGCAGTAATACAGAAAACACCAGCATACATGCTGTTCCTTTTTTCCATACTTTCCACTTGAATAATTTCTTTATGCTTTTATTTTTCACAGTCTTTTTCTCACTCTCCCTCTTGTTCCAAAATTTCCTTCAATGAAATACTGAAAAATTGGGTCTCTAATTTTTTCTGGACTTTTGCGTAATATCTTCGCACCGCACAAAAATCTACCGCCTTTCGACTACAATAAGCATCATCCTCCAGACATCGGTTTATTTTTGTCGTGCTTTCCATAAGGCGTATCACATCTCCCAATGTAATATCTTTTAAAGTCTTATTAAGTCGATATCCGCCTCTTGCCCCCAGATCTGAAGAAATATATTCTGCCTTTTTCAGTTTTGAAAGCACTTTCTCAAGATATCCTCTTGGAATTCCCATTTCATTCGATATCTCTGTAGCGGAAGCAATCTTTTTACATTGCCCCAGATATAAAACAGTTCTGATCGCATAATCTGTTGTCACATTAAGCTGCATAGTCCGCCTCCTCATAAGTTATATACAAAATAAAAAAACGACCTCCATGTGAAAGAATGCCGCCATCATACTTACAATATATAAATCTCTTTTTATATAATACCTCTCAGGTAGGTATTATATTTTTTAACATAACAAATGCCCACATATCTGACTATGTAGGCATTTAAAAGCTTTGATCGCTGAATTCTTTCCTCTGTTCTATTTTTATACTACAGTAAAATTATACCCCCCCCCCCCGCGAAAAATTGTCAAGTTTTCTCCCTCAATTTATGTAAAATAATTTATTTTTTTGTACTATTCCGGTTTTTACTTATACAAAACTCGAATTTTGTATGTTTTTCAGTTTTTACATTTTCTTTACAAAATTTAAACCTGTATCACAGCCCCCACATTTCCCTTAAAATAAAATATAAAAACTCTCTTTCCCAACCGTTTGAAGAGAGTGGAGGATACAAGATAAACTTTTTTTTGGGGGGGGAACTGTCCAAACACTTGGCTGAAATTGACCAAGCCTGCAACGAACGCATGGAAATCATCGTTTCCGCTATGTCGGAGCAGGAGGGTGTAACCGAAGCACTCAAAGCGTCTGACCAAATGGAATGAGTACGCCGTATCAATTCTATTCATAACCATGCGGAAGAAATTATTTTGACTGAACTTGTATACACTTAATTGAATGCCCGTTATCGGCTGTATGTCTGATAACGGGCATCCTCTTTTTGTGCAGTTAATCGTTTTTGATTTTCCAATAACCCTTACGATCTGAACCAACACGCTCAATAATATCTTTTTCTTTCATTTCTTTCAATTTCTGCGATACCGTTTTCCTGCTAACGGACAGTTTCTCTGCTATTGCAGTTGAGGTATATGCCGGATCTTCAGAAATAAGTGCAAGAATCTGTATGGATTTTTCATCCAAACGATCTGTCACCTTTTCTGTTACTTTATCTGTCACCTTGTGGGTAACAGAACGAATAATTCTGTCTTCCGGTGCAGTAAATTCAATCATAATATCGCTGGGATTGATTGTGTAAACAGGCTGAGGAATGCCGTCTTTCTCACAGGCAGAGCAGATTTTCTCAACTCCACGTCCCCAGCTTTCGATGAAGCCTGCCAAATAGAACACATGGGCAATATTGGGATTGTAAGGACTGGAAGCGTGTTTACGCATCAAGTTCTCCAATGTCCAGTTTTCGGGAAGACAACCGCAGTTGGCAATATACAGCCTGTCCTCATACACGCTTATCTGAATCGGAACACCGGACTGATATTGCTTATGGCACAAGGCGTTTAGCAGAGCCTCTCGCAGAGCAGCTTCAGGCACAAAATATCTCTCAATACGTTGCATACCCTCGTAGGTAATTTTGGCTTTCATATACTTTAGATATACAAGTTCCACGATTTTATCAATCTGTTCCAAGATAGAGCCGTGTATCTCGTCTTGATATAAAAGATCGGCGTCGGTTTCAAAAAAACCGATTTTAACATATGCGCCAAGCTGCCATTTTTCAGGGTCTTTTGAGAACAGGAGCATTGCCGCATTCGTAAGATATGAGCCATTCATCAGATGCAGCTTTTCCATAAGTATATCTTTCGGTTCATCCAGAACACTCTTGTCAATGCGTCCCTTCTTAGCTGCCCATTTCTTAAATCGATCAATAATGGAATCGTCAATGTCATTCAACGAAAATGCAGGTAAAGGAAGATTATCCCAAGTTGCACCACGTTTGCGCATCAAAAATGCCTCTAAAGCGGGGCCAGTCAATATCTGCCGTGTGCTGCCGCTTCGATAATAATAAACGCCCTTGCACGAAATGCCTATCGGATAGGAAGGAACATCTACCTCAATGTATTCTTTTCCGTTTTGCTCATATAAATTCACACCAACGATAATGCCCATAGCATCTCTGATTTTATTCGGTATATCTTCAAGAAGCTTATGAGCATTAGGTAACCCAATTACATTACCGTCATCATCGCATCCAATGTAGATTTTTCCTCCTTGTGCGTTGGCATATCCGCAAATCCATTCCAGATATTCATCTTTCCATTTGCTTTTCCATTCAATATTTTGGCTTTCAGGCATTTTCGTCACCATCCTTATTTTTCTTTGCCCTACTTTTGTAAACATTATGCTTATTCTTGCACTGCGGGCTGCAAAATACAGCACTTGGTCTGCTTGCGACAAAAGCTTTGGTACAATGCCTGCAAAGCTTAATCGGGTTTTCGCTGTCGGTCAGCATAAAACTGAACATCATCTGAACTCCAAGCATGAGAGAGTGAAAATCCCAAATAATCGTCGGCTTATCCAAAAGGGCTATATGGCTTGATCACATCCAGTTTGTCAAACGGAAAAAACAGTGTCAGATATTTTTCAGTGGACATAGTTTCTTCTTTGATGAAGTGGTTTTTCGGCAGGTACACCGCCTCGTATTCCATAAAGTTTGGTGTGGTAGGCAGCGCAGTTATCAGCCCAAACAAGCCGTATTTCACCGCAAATTGCTGGATAGCCTTCTGAATTTCGGCATCCAGCTTTTTGCTCATACCCATGCATCCTATGTTGATGGCATCCAATACAATTTTCTGATATTCTGCCAGCGGATCATAAATACTCGGTTGTGCCATCTTGGTGGGCGTGAGATATATTCCTCACTTCATATTGTAACCTGAATAATTCGGTTTTATATTATCCATTATACGATTTCTTTTCTTTAGAATCAATCTTCGTCATATTTTCTTCTAAAAAATCTTTCTCCAATAAGGTCATTGGCTGTTGCTTTTCTGCCTTGTCCAAAAGTGCAGGGAGCAGTTTCTTTCGTATCTTTTTGAGCATCGTGTTACGCACCTTGCGGATATTCCGATCGATTTGATTCCGTATTTTAGCGATCCTTATTGAGCTAAACAGCCTGACAGCGCAAAGAAAGAGCAGCTCCTTGTGTTCCTCATTTAATTCCCAGAGAATTTTGGATAGGTATTCTTCCGTTACGAGTTCATGGATATAGAAAAAAGACCAGTAGGCCTGCATCATGCCTACCTGGTCTTTTTTGCTGTTACGTTTGTCCATATCATTCTGTCAGCCAATCAGATAAATGCCGTTATCACTCCCACCGCAAGGCAGGCGGGCAGACCGAGAAGCATACCAATCAATAACCAACCAGATCAGACAGGAATCCCGGAACCCTTTTCAGAAGGTATCCATAGACAATGGATTTTTGAGCAGAGCCATCCCCAAACGGCTTTTCCGCCGCCTTTTTAAATCCGCGCTTCTCATAAAATTCCCACGACACAAGCGTGTTTATAAAAAGCCGGACGCAGTCTGCCCCATCACTTTTCGCCCGCTTCAGGAATTGCGCTACCAACGCGGTTTCCAGACCTTTTCGGTAATCCCTTTTGGATGAGAGGGCGACAAGCTCCAGATCGCATTTCCTAAAAATTTCCTTATCCCTTTCCTGTGACTGACGGACAAAAGCATCAAACTGTTTCTGAAATGGCGCTGACAGTTTATATCTTTTCAGATAGAACTTGAGGAACTTTTTACACCACAAACTATCGTTTCAATAGACACAACGCAATTATATAGAGAAAATCAAGAAAATCAAAATCCGTGCGCTCAAATTTTAAAAAAATCAAATAATTTTAAAGTGTCATCATATGATGAAACAACATAATCCGCTTCGCTTACGTCCTGCCCGTTCCCTGAACCGGTAAATGCCGCAACTTCAATCCCTGCCTGTTTTGCGGCATGAATCCCGACAGAAGAATCTTCAAACACAAGACACTCCTGCGGCACAGCGCCTAATAACCCCATAGCCTTTAAATAGCATTCCGGATCAGGCTTTCTCTTTGCACACATATCGCCACAGACGATCACATCAAACAAGTCCGTCATCTTCATCCGATTCAGTCCCATAATAATAAGACGTGTTGCGGTAGAAGATACGAGCGCGGTTTTCACTCCGCTTTGTCTTAGCCCTTGTATCAGCGGAACAATTCCGGGAATCGGAGCGATATTTCCGTTTTCATATGTATTTCCCAGTTCTTTTCGTCTCCGTGTAAGCTGCTCTACTGTCACTTTGCGAGGCGATCGCGACAGGAATTCTATAAGAAGTTCCTGATCATGCGTACCGATCAACCTCTGCTTGTCTTTTTCCGTCAGCTCAACTCCGAACTCTTTCAGAGCAAGACCGAGATAATGACTGTTGCTTTCTTCCGTATCTGCAATTACACCGTCAAAATCAAATAAAACATATTTTTTCTTCATAACCGCTCCTTTTCCGATCCCCGATTGCTTCTGATCTATTTTCCTTACTTTCCCTATGGAATATCAGGCGAATAAATGACGAGCTTCTTCCTGGATTTTTTTGATCTCTTCTTCTGAAAGATCGCAAAAATCACTGTTTTCCATAGAACATCCCGAATCCTGAACATAAACCATCTTTGTATCTTTCTGTGTGATCGAATAGAACCAACATTCTTTCGGAACATTATAAACTTTTCCCTTTTCCATAAGTGTCAGTTCTGTTTCAAATTTTCCGTCCTTTCTTTCTGCCGTGATCAGAATCGCTTTTCCGTTTACAAGGATAAACTGTTCATCTGTCGTATGATGAATCTCCAGGTGTTTCAGTCCTTCAATATCATTATCCGGCTTCCAGTTTTTAATGCTTACAAGCCATTTTTCATTCGTATATACACATTTGATTCCTTCTTCTTTATTTTCATATACATTCGGTCTCATTTTTGTTCTCCTCTCGTATTATACTATATTTTTAACTGATCGGTCTGATTTTTTACAGTTGTCTTTTTAGAACTCTTTTTAGAACTGCCTTTTTATCTTTTCTTTTATTTTTGCTTTTATCTTTCCTTTGGATTTTACACAGTTGTCTTTCCTAAAATCGGAACTCCGTATCCGAAAGCTCCTTCCAAGGCGCATACTTTTGCCGCAAAAGCCGCCCCTTTTCCCATTGCCGTCTGAAGTCTTTTTGCCATCTCGTCTTCTGTTCCCTCAACGATCTTCCCTGTCTTTGACGTCTCAAGAAGCGAACATAAAAATGCCGTAAAATAAGAATCTCCGGCTCCCATCGTATCGATCACATCGTCTGCATGTACGGCAGATTCATATAAGATCCTGTCATTATAAAGAACGTAAGATCCGTCTTCTCCGATCGTTCCAAGCACGACTTTTGCCCCGTAAGACTGCGCTTTTCTCATTTCTCTTTCCCGCTCTTCGTCTGTCAGGTGCGCACACGACATGATCACGACTGTTACATACGGGCATATTTCTTTCAGGTAGTCGTCTGTCCACCGGGTAGAGAAATCATATGCGATCGGAACGCCTGTCTGCTGCAAAACCTGAAGTTCTTTTTCTATGTAAGAATTCAGATTTGTATAAATCAGATGAAAGCCTTTGATATACTCTAAATCTTCTTCTGTAAATCCAAAATCATGTTCTTTCGCAATACCGCCTTTGTTTGAACCTAAAAATACTCTGTCGTTTCCTTTTAAAGTTACAAGTGCATATCCGTTTTCACCTTCATAATGACGGCTGCGGCTGTCATCGATTCCGATTTCTTTCAAAGTATCCTGCACACAGGCAGCGACTTCATCATCACCGTATTTTCCAAGATATGCCGACTTCGTATTGTTCATCTTTGCATAAACGCATGTATTGACACACTGTCCGCCCGGATACATCTTTCCTCTTGATAAATATTTATCACATACGTTGTCTCCAACTGCAATAATTTTACATTGTTCCATCGTTTTGTTTCCTTTCTCTTTCTATAATATATAGTTCGCTGTATGATCTGTATTTATAAACAGCTCACATTCCCTTAAGTTTTACAGTTCTTTGATCATTTGTAAGGATTGAACTGCTGTATAATCTCTGTCGCACGTTGTCTTCCGCGCCGCATGCACTGCATAATTTCCTCTCCCAAGCTGACTCCGTATGTAAAAGCCGCGATATAAGAATCGCCCGCTCCCACTGTATTTACTACTTCAACTTTTTCTGCATCCAGCTTATAAAACTCTCCGTTCTCATAAGCAAGACTTCCGTGTTCTCCGAGCATGGCAACGACTGTCTTTGCCCCCTTTTTGCTTGTCTTTACCATAAAGTCTCTTATATATTCATCATCCTGATCATAAGAAAAGAATGCATAATCAAGATACGGAATGATCTCGTCGTTACTTTCCTGTTCCAGACGTTTAGAAAAGTCATATACCCATATCTGCCCTTCCTGCCTGATCTCTTTTATATATCTGCCGACTTTCGCCCAACGCTCCGCATAAATAATATCAAACTGTTTTACAAATTCCAGATCATCGTCCTGAAGTTCGATCTCTTCCATCGCATTTCCTTCAAAATGCAGATGCTTTTTATCCCCGTCAACAAGATCCATTTTTGCGGCGGCTGTAGGGCGGTCGGTACGCTTTAGTATCCTCAAAGGAATTTCCCTTTCTTTTAACCTCTCTTCTAAAGCGTCGGCAAACACATCATTTCCGAGAATCGTCATTTCCGTGACATCGCCGCCTAAATCTTTATAATTCAACGCAAAATCAATACTGTTCCCTGTCAGATAATAGCGATCTGATTTATAATAAACATCAATACAATTATCTGCCATGGCAAGTGTCCGTTTCATAATATTTTCAGCTCCTTTCCCCGACTACATAAACCATATAACGCCTGTTTTTTATCCCGTCATATTCGCAAAAATAAATATCGACTGCATGTCCGAGTTTTAACGTACCGTCTAAAACAGGAAACACACAATGATTTCCTGTCAGAAGTGATTTCAAATGTCCGGGCGCGTTTCCTCCGATCGTTCCGTAAGTCGGAAGGTAATGATTATGATTGTACGGATAATCTTCGGGGGCGATCCGGTCAAGACATTCCATAAGGTCTTTTTCTACACACGGAAGACTTTCATTTACAGTGATTCCTGTCGTCGTATGCTCTGTGATCACATAGACGATTCCTTTTTCTACTCCGCTTTCTTCCACAACTTTGCGTACGTCGTCCGTGATCTTGATCATCTCAAATTCTTTATCCGCACATATCGGAACTTCCTTCAATATAAATTCCATTTGTCTTACTCCCTTCCAAGAAACCGTTTTGCATTTTCCGCATATATTTTTTCAAGCGTCTCTTCCGAGAACCCAAGACTGTCTAATCCTCTTTTACTTCTGACCGGACGAATTCTCGGTGAACCCGAACCAAACATGATCTTATCCGCTATATTATGTTCCACCCAGAGAGCTCCCATATCCTCGGTAAATACTTTTTTATAGATCTGGTACGGTCCGTCAAAATTCATCAACGCCGTATTCGTATAGCAGTTTTCATATTTTAAAAGCAGCGCCGCTGTCTCCTGCACCCACGGCCATCCGACATGTGAAAGGCACATTTTCACTTCGGGATATTTACTTAAAACTTCTTCAAATTCAATAGGACGGCAATATTTTGCCAAAGCGTTATTTTCCAGACTTAACCCCGCCTGAAAAATGATCGGCTTTTTATATTTTTTACATATATCATACAAAACAAACAATCTTTCGTCGCACGGATACATATGCAATCTTGCCGTATTGATATAAAGTCCTGCCAGATTTTGGATCTTAAACGCTTTTTCAAGTTCCTCTTCTGCCGTATCTTTTCTTGGATCAACGGATGCGAATCCGACAAAAAATGTCGGATCGCACTGCACGATCTTCTCGATTTCGTCATTTGATATGTCCGGTTCTTTCGTTTCGGCCGAACAGTCCGACGGGAGCAAAAACACTTTTTCAATTCCGGCCAACGCGTACTGCTTTTTTAAAAGTTCAATACTTGACGGCTTCATTAAATGATAGTTCATCCGGTCACATCGTTTTTCAAAGAGCTCCTTATTTTCACAGATCGGTGCGAAAAGCGCCGGGCGAATATGTGTATCTATTACCATTTTTTATCACTTCCTTTTATCGTTCGATTCAGTTTACCGTATTTCTTTTCTATTTTGCTTCTCATTACTTTTGCTTCATTTCGTTGCTTTTTTATTTTTATGCTTCATTTTGTTGCTTTTATTTTATCAGCTTCGGTTTGTTGCTTTTTTTATTCTGTCTCTTCTATAATCATCGCTTAAATTTTATGCATCATAGCTTTATTATTCAAATACAAATCTTTGAACATCTTGTAATGTTCTTTGTAATATAGATGGTTCTTTTCATTCGGAACAATCATCTTTCCTTTCGGAAGAGCATCTCTAAGCTCTGTAAAATCACGAAACCTGCCGTCTCCAAGTGCGGCCATTACAGCATCTCCGTAAGACGAACACTGATATCTTTCGGGAATGCATATCTCTTTTCCGATCATATCGCATATGATCTGCATCCAGGCTGCATTTTTTGTCCCGCCGCCTGCCGTAATAACGGATTTTGGCGGAAGTTTCATCTCATCGAACAAGATCATATGCTGAAGCGTCGAATATCCGACCGCTTCAAGCGCCGCCCTGTTAATCTGCTTTCTTGTATGTGTCCCTTTTAGACCAAATAACATACCCGTTGCTTTCGGATCTTGTATCGGACTGCGTTCTCCATAGATATAAGGAAGCATAATCAGCCCTTCTGACCCGGCTTCTACCTCAGCCGCTTCTTTTGCCATTACGGCATATGCATTTTCACCGCCTGATCGCTCCCGCTTCAATTCTTCCTGATAAAACGTATCCCGTACCCATCTGGTCAGCGTTCCCGCTGCATTCGTTCCGTCTCCGATACAAAATGTTCCCGGTATCGTAAATTCTTTTCCGCCTTTTAATGCTCCGTTTCCGCTTGCCGATACATAGTCGTCAACATAACGATCAACACAGTAGTAATAAAACATAGATGAACCATACTGAAAAAATACAGTTCCCGATTCAACCAATCCTACGCTGATCGCCTCTGCCGTAGAATCTCCTGTTCCGACGATCACCAAAGTACCTTCTTTCAAGCCGCACTCTTTTGACGCTTTTTTCGTTACCGTTCCGGCAGTCTCAAAAGAATAAGCGCACTCCGCGATCTGATCCGGGCGGCAGTACAGACGACAATTTTCTTTGTTTATCGTTCCGTCTCGATTATAAAGAGGTCGAAACGATCCTTTTGCCAAAAACTGATCGATCACATATTTTCCTGTCAATTTTGCAGTGAGATATGAACTTCCCGTCAAAAACTTATATGTCTTTTCGTATACTTCCGGCTCATGATTTTTGATCCACAAAATTTTCGTCGCCGTATCCCCTGTACAGATCGGATGACCGAACATTTTTTTAACGTCGTCTCCGTAATATCGAGTCAGCCATTTGATCTCCTCTTCCGCCCTGGAGTCGATCCCATATAAGATCGCGGGCCGAAGCGGATTACAGTCTCTGTCGACCGGCAGACAATCTGTGCCAAGAGCGCTCGTTCCGACACATCTTATCTCGTCCGGACTGATCTTGCTCTTTTCAAGAAGAAGCCTGCATAATTTACAAAAATCTCCCCACCAAACTTGATCTGCATCATGTTCAAACCAGCCTTCCCGGGGATGGTCCATCCCGTGTGTCACCGAACAATCTGCAACAGGAATCATGTTTTCGTCGATCAACATTCCTCTCGACTCATATGTACCTATATCGATTCCAAGGTAATATTCTTTCACTTTTTTCTCCTCAAAGACTTCTCTTTCACTATCTTTCTTTCCAAAGATTCTTCTCTGCAACTTTTTCTTACAGATCTTTTCTTATGTCTGCAACGATTTCCATAAATTCTCTAACACGCTCTCTATCTACTCTGCCGTTAAATACGCCGTCCTTTTTAAATGCTGTTCCCATGCAGACGCCGTCGCAGTTTTCCAGCTTTTCTCTGACATTTGCGTGGTTGCATCCTGTATTGCAAAATACCGGAACTTGTCTCGGCTTTGCCACTTCATGCACTCTGGATAGTATCACATCGTCCGGTTCTGCTCCCGCTGCCGCGCCCGACACACATAATCCATCCGCGAAATCGCCGAACATAATGGATTTTGCAACAACCTGAACGTCTCTTTGTACGAGATAAGCATCTGCTTCCGGATTTACTTTAAAAAGAAGCTTCATATCTTCGATTCCAAGCGCTTTTCTATGTCGAATCGCTTCTCCGCTGTTGGAGACATATACTCCATATTCTCCCATGTACGCGCCTGAGAAGCAGCTTCTTCCGAATTTTGCTCCTGTTGCAGCTCCGAGATCGATCGTCGCAATCGGATTTTTTACGACATTAACGCCAAACGGTACGCTGATCTCGTCTTTTAATTTTCCGATGATATACGCCATAGCCGAAACGACCGCGATATCCGCTACCGGCTGGTACGGCAGACTGAATTCGTTTGCAAAAAGGATTCCGTCAACGCCTCCGTCCTGCAGCGCCAGCAAGTCTTTCCTTGCGTGTTCTGTAACTGTTTTCATATCTCCGCAATATCCCGGATCTCCCGGAAGCGCGTCAAGATGCAACAGCGCTATAATCGGTTTCTCTACTCCAAACATGTCTTGTGTCCACATAACACTTTCCTCCGTATAATATTTGTTTCTATGTTGTCTCATCCTCTGTATAACAAGATTTGTAATTTATAATTAATCAAACTCATTCGTATTTGCTTTCATCCATGCGGCAATGTCATCGATTGCCTTATCAGGATCGCAGTAATATCTTCTGTCACATATTTCAAACGAAACAGTTCCGTCATAACCTCTGTTCCTGATCGAATCATAGTATTCCTTCATCGGAAAATCTCCGTCGCCCGGAACAGTATGACCTCTGTCGTTAAAGTGAATGTGCCCGAGCTTATCGCCAAGATTATCAAAATAATCATCTATCGTTTCCTTCGCATATGTCATCTGATCCATATCGACCATTCCGACGATTGCCGGAGAATCGATCTCTTCCAGCATCTTTGCGATATCTTTGCTTGTGATAAGCACGTTTGTCGTCGTTACTTTTAACTCTTCCAAAAGTAACCTGACGTCTTTCTTTTCGCAATACTGCGCCAGTGTCCACAACGATTCTCTGCAGTATTTCCAGCCCTCTTCTCTTGGCTGATCGAAGTATCCGAATCCGGTACTGATCTGCACACACGGACAGTCAAGAAACTGTGCCGTGTCGATTGCCCGCTGATAATACCGAATGCTTGATTCTCTTGTAAGATCATCCTGCGTACAGAAATTAACCGGATACACACAGTTTTCAGGCGTCATCGCCATCACACTTAAATGATGTGCTTCAATCTCCTTTTTCAGCTCGATCAATCTTAAAAGCGGATAATCGAACAGATTAAGCTGCGGCGCCGAACAATACAGATCGATGCTGTCGAATGGTGAACGTTCCACTTTATCAAGAAACTTTTTGATCGGATATCTCAAATAGTGATAATTCATAGGTGCGAATTTCATTGCCATATTCCTCCGTTTCAATACTTAAAATTTGAAAAGACTGCCGCCCGTTCCATACGGATACAAGGCTGCAGTCTCTTTTTGCTTTTCAGCTTTCTTTCTATATTACCGCAGCACATTGTCTTCTGACTTCTTAGAATACAACCGCTCCTATAAGAAGTGCGACTACTACTGATACGACCGTACATACAAGCCCCGGTATCATATAGCTGTGGTTCAATACAAATTTACCGATCTTCGTTGTTCCCGCCGAGTCAAATGCAAGAGCTGCAACACACTGTCCCGAAGCCGGAATAAAGTAGTTAGATGAACATGCGATCCAACCTGCCACGATTACGTTTGCCGGAAGTCCTAAAGCGATTCCGATCGGAATCATGATCATTGTTGTCGAAGACTGACTCGTTGTGATCGCACCTACGATAAATACCGCTATAATGAAAATCCAAGGATACTTATTTGTCAGCGCCGACATATTGTCTGTAATAAATGACGACTGATCTCCGATAAATGTATTTACAAGCCAGCACAGACCAAATGCCAGAACAACCGCGAACATACCTGTTCTAAATACCGGCTGATCAAGAACTTTGTTGCTGTCCAGTTTTGTAAGAAGGATCATAGCCGCCGCAGCTACGAGCATAAAGATTTCGATTACTGTCGTAAGCGGAAGTTTGCTTCCGTCTGCCAGCGTCGGAACTAAACCGCTGACTGCGCCGAGAAGAACGATTCCCAGCATGGCAATGAGGAAGATCGTAACGGAAATTTTTGCTTCTTTGCTGACCTTTTTCTCTTCTTTTACTTTCTTGGAGAAATCTTCGATCAGTCCTGCCTCAACACGAGCCTGAAATTCAGGATCATCCGCAAGTTCTTTTCCTTTTTTGATCACTGCGATTGCCGCAACGATCGTTCCGATCAATGTTGCCGGAACACAAACAATAAGTAATGTGAAAATATTTACTTTCGTATAATTTGTTGCCTCTGCCATAAAAGCAAGGATACCGACTGTTGCCGCCGAGATCGGACATGCCGTGATCGCCTGCTGTGAAGAAACGATCGATGCCGAAATCGGTCTTTCAGGACGAACGCCTGTCTCAATGGCGATTTCGTTGATAACCGGAAGAAGACTGTAAACGATATGTCCCGTACCGCACATAAATGTAAAAATATATGCTACAACCGGAGCAAGTACCGTAATCATTTTCGGATTCTTTCTCAGGATTTTCTCCGCTATGCGGACGAGGTAATCCAAACCTCCGCAAGCCTGCATTGTTGCCGCCGCACAGATAACCGCTATCATGATCAAGATTACTGTGACGGGCGGATCAGAAGGAGTAACATGAAGAATAAATGTCATAATAAACATTCCGATTCCTCCTGCCATCGCAAGGAACGTACCTCCCACACGAACTCCGATAAAAATGATCGCCAAAACGATAATCAATTCTATCCAAAACATAAGCTAACCTCCTAAATCACTCTTTAGTTTACCCTCATTTTGAGTTTTCCTTTTAAAGAACTATGCGCATATTCTTTCACTCTACAAACCAATCCAGTGTATTGTATTCTTTTGTATCGTTCTGTATTGTTTTGTATCTGATACAATAGTATATTTGTTTTGTTGTTTTGTCAATTTGTTTTTGCAACTTTGTGTATTTTACATGAATATTAATTATATTTTTGTGCATAATGCTATATTTCTATTATTTTGTATTATTTATATGTATTACCTATATTTTCCAATTTTTTTCATACCATAAACATTACTGTTCGCCCAATCTAAAAGAAGCCCGCACAATGTGCAGACTCCTTTTATAAAATAAGTTATATCGCTTAATTGGTCATAAATAATTTCTTTTTATATCCGGTTTTTAATACTCTACTTTCCACATATAGCGGCGTGTTGCAAGCGGGTGCTCACGTTTTGTCGCAAGGGCATGGTTGTAGATCGGATATACATTGTTGAACAGCGCATGGTTGAAATAATCAACAACCGATGCGTCTATCGTTGACAGACCCAGCTCTTTTGCATCAAGAACTTCAATACGTTTCGCATACTTTTTAAGGAATGTAAGAGCTCTTTCATCTAATTCTCTCGTCGTGCCTTCTGAAATCTGGATCATAAACGGACGGTTTGCATCTGTGATCTCAAATGGACCGTGGAAATACTCTCCTGTATGAATGCTGCTTGAATCAAGCCACTGCATTTCCATAAAAATACAGATACTTTCCATGTAAGCAGCTCCGTAAGAAGCGCCGCTTCCCATTGTGTAGATTACCGAATCATTCTTATATTCTTCCGCGAATGCTTCCGCTCTTTCTGCTACATGTTTGCGGGCATTTTTAATAATGTTGCTGATCATGCCAAGTCCTTCATAAAACTTATCATAGTTCTCATAACCTTCTGTCTGCGCTAACAGTTCAACAGCTACGAGCAGCGCGCACTGTGTTTTTTCTCCTGCATAATCGATGTCTCCCGCAAGATGATCCGGACTTGCATCAAATGTATAACGAACAATGTAATCTCCAAACTCAATGATCTCAGATTCTTCAAGCCATGTAAGGATAATAACTGCGGCGCCTTTTTCTTTTCCGAGTTTTGCCGCCCGGATCGTCTCAGGTGTATTTCCTTTATGACATGCCAGACATATGATTGAGTTTTCTCCGAAATCCTTCGGTGTACTATGAACAAACTCGTTACTGTTGATCCATGCTGAACGAAGAACCTGCGCCTCTCTTTCCATAAATGTCTTTGCCGGATAAAGCGCTCCCAGAGAACCTCCGCATCCTACGAAATAAATATTTTTTACTCCACCTTTTTCTTTTTTGTTTTCGATAATTTCCGCAATGATTTTCTTAATATCTGTACTTACATATGACATTGTATTACATCTCCTTCTTGTTGTGTATTTCTTTGTTTCTAACCAAAGTGTAATACAATATAATACTTATTGTCAATATATAATTTATTTTCTATTTATTATATACATTTTTATGCAAATGTATTATAATGTGAACAGTAATACTTTATATGGGAGGTTGTTTATGGAATTAAATAATACGATTGCAACGCCACTATACAAACAATTAGAAGAAAAGCTTCAGCATGAGATCGAGACAGGCGAACGCCCTGCCGGAAGCCGCCTCCCCACAGAAAACGAACTAAGCGAAACTTACCATGTAAGCAGAGTTACTGTTCGGAAAGCGCTTGCCGGATTATCCGAATTAGGATATCTCGACCGCAAATCAGGAAAAGGAACTTTTGTCGCAGAAAAAAAGCTCCACCGCAGCATAACGGAAGTCATCAGCTTTACTGATATGTGCCGTATGATGAACGCCACTGCCGGAGCAAAAACGATCAAGATCGCATTAGAAGAGCCTTCCGAACGTGAAATAAAAGAAATGTCTTTAAAACCCGGAGAGAAAATACTTGTATTGGAAAGAATCAGATATATGGATGATGAGCCGGTAATTATCGAACTCAACAAATTTCCCGAATCATTTTCATTTCTGTTCGGCGAAGACTTAAACGATACTTCTTTGTTTGAAGTTCTGAAAAAACATAATATTATTTTAGATCACTCACGAAAAACTTTAGATATCATCTTCGCTTCTCCTCAGGAAGCAAAGGCGCTTAATATTAATAAAGGTTATCCGCTTCTTCGGATCAAAAGCACGATCCACGATGTTGAGAACACGATTACAAACTTATGTCAGCAGTTATGTATCGGTGATAAATTTACTTTTATTGTCTGACTTTACATTTGGACATTTAATTATGCTCCCCATTAAACAGTTCTTATCATAAAAATCTGTTTGATGAGGAGCATTTTTTAACTTATGTCTGATTTATACCTCCTCCATATAAATATTGATCGCAAGATGTATAAACGTATGATATTCCCGCAGATCGACTCCGGTAATCTCTTCAATTTTATTGATTCGATATAAAAACGAATTACGATGGATATGCAGTTGAGCCGCACTGTCAGACGTACTGCATAAATTTCGGATATATACTTTCAATGTATCCAAAAAATCCGTTGAATGCTTTTTATCATATTCCCTGAGTTTTTCGATAACCGGAGATATGTAATTATTTCGCGGCATTTCATTTATCCGCGGCATCAAAATAGCCGGAAGATAATAATCTTTATAAAAATGGATTCGGCTATGCGCGTCTAGTCTTTTTCCGATACACATTGCGTCTGCCGCCTGTATTTTATAATCTCCGATATCAAGCAGATTTTCAAACGAGTTGCTGACACCACAGTGGGCGTTAAATTTGCACAAAAAAATATATAATTCATTAGAAGCCATCTGCGTCATTTTCGGAAGAAGATTATACTGTAATATATAAAGCACACGATCTTGTATCAAAAGCATCTGATTGGAAAATAAGTTTTGAAAATATTTACTGATGTAAGACAGCACGTTCTTCTCAGAAGAAGAATTCGTATTTACTGTAATAATGCGGTAAGGAGGTTTCGGAAAGAAACGACTGTTCTTCCGCCACAAGTCTAACTGTTTTTCCGATACGATCCTCCCGTTAAACAATTCATTGATAAATGTTTTAAGATAAACCGATTCCATGCTGTTTTCAGAAGTTTTCCCCTTTAACATAAGACTGCACGCTTCCTGGATAATGCTCATCGCCTTCATCCGTTCCTCCGTGATCTCCCCCTTTTTACATTGCATGACAACATAACCTTCTACAATATTGTTAATCTTTATAACCCCTAAAATCTTCGGAAATTCTTCTGTCGCCGCTCCCCAGTCAACTATATAAGGCGCTTCCTTTTCATTTACCGACTGCATAATCCCATCAGTATATAACTGCACGGTCATGTCCATATCATATCTTTTATGCTCTACAAGATAATCCCAGTAATAGTCACCTGTTTTATTTTTCGGAACAGCTCCGAGAAGATTGTATGCAATATCTACGGCAAGGATCGGAACTCCCGTGATCTCATAAGATACATCCATTAATTCTTGCATATTTCCGTGTGAAAGTGTCTGAAATAATCTCTGATACAATGTCAAAAAATCAATTTTCTTTTCCATGATGTCATTTACTCCCTGTCAAAATGTATCGTCATTATAAACGTCCGTTAAAACCGGATATCCCATTATCTCAATCCGTCAAGTTTACGGTTTCCTTATGCGAACAAGCATATTATACTGCAAAATCAGGTAAAAAGTGTTAGAAATTTGAGATTATTTTTTATATTATTGTGCATTTGCACAAAAATCACTCTGTAATTTCAGGCAAGGATCTGATGAAAAGATTGTTAAAAAACTATACAATCAAGCTATAAAACAGACACGAAAGAAATGTCATCGGAAATGAATAAGGAGGACAAAATGAAAAATTACTTTGATTTAACAGGACAAACAGCAGTGGTAACAGGCGCATCTACAGGATTAGGCGTTCAGATGGCAAAGGCATTCGCAAGTCAGGGGGCAAATCTTGTATTGATCGCAAGACGTCAAAATCTGCTTGAAGAAAATGCAGCAGCCATCGAAGCAGAATTTGGTGTAGAGGTTCTTCCGTATACATGCGACATTACGGATACCGAGAAAGTAAAAGCAGCAGTGGCAGCCACTATGGAAAGATTCGGACGGGTAGATATATTAGTCAATAACGCAGGAACAGGCGCGGTCGCTCCGGCAGTAGATATCACAGACGAACAATTCAACAACGAATTAAAAATCGATCTTTTCGGTTCATTCATCTGCGCTCGTGAATATGCAAAAGAAATGATCAAAGCTCACTACGGACGTATTATCAATATTGCCTCTATGTACGGTCTTGTGGGAAATATGGCTGCAACATGTGCGCCTTATCATGCTGCAAAAGGCGGCGTTGTCAATATGACAAGAGCTCTTGCGGCAGAATGGGGCAAGGAAGGAATCACAGTGAACTCTATCTGCCCGGGATATTTCATGACTCCGCTTACAAAAGAAACTCTTGACTCCGACTGGTTTACAGCATATGCAAAAGGAGCAATCCCTGTAGGGCGTTATGGAAATGAAGGAGAATTGGATACTTGCGCTCTGTTTCTTGCTTCTTCCGCTTCCTCATACGTAAACGGACAAAACATTGCTGTAGACGGAGGATATACAGCTATTTAATTATTTTTCGATCTTATACCGTTAAAAAAACAGATATTTACAAAAAACATTTTAAAAAGGAGAAAAACTACTATGGGGTATGAAAGTTTATTTACACCTTTTAAAATCGGAAACATGGAAGTAAAAAACCGTATCGGTCTGTCTCCGATGGGAACAAACTCAGCATTTACTAACGGAAGAAAAGACGCCCAGGAAATCGATTATTTCATTGAAAGAGCAAAAGGAGGAACCGGTATCCTTTATATGGGATGTCAAATGTTAAACGAGCAGATCGCACAAGGTTCTATGGAAGGTTATCTTGATACATATACAGTCCTCCCTTCTCTGACATCTGTGTGCGACGGATGCCACAGATACGGCGCTAAAATCGTTTGTCAGATCAGTCCGGGTACAGGACGAAACGCATTTCCTGATACATTCGGAAATCCTCCGATTTCTGCATCAGCGCTTCCGTCTGTATTTAATCCCGACGTAATCTGCCACGCACTGACAAAAGAAGAAATCGCTCAGATGATGGAAGGTTTTAAATTTGCCGCAGGCGTTGCAAGCGATGCAGGATTTGACGCTATCGAAATCCATGCACACGCCGGATATCTGATCGATCAGTTTATGTCTCCTGTATGGAATAAAAGAACAGACGAATACGGCGGTTCTCCTGAAAATTGTGCTCGCTTCCCGAAGGAAATCGTAGAAGCGATCAAAAGCGTAGTCGGTGACAGTATGCCTGTCATCTTCCGAATTTCTCTTGATCACAGATTTGAAGGCGGACGTACTTTGGAAGACAGCATGAAACTTTTGAAAGTTTTAGAAGCTGCAGGCGTAGATGCCTTTGACATTGACGCCGGATGTTATGAAACTTTAGACTACATCTTCCCACCGTCCTATTTAGGAGAATCCTGCATGTCTTATGTATGTGAGGAAGCAAGAAAAACTGTCAGCGTACCGCTTATTAATGCCGGAGCTCATAATCCTGATTCCGCAGTTGAATTGATTGAAAGCGGAAATGTTGACTTTGTAAATATGGGACGCGCATTGATCGCCGATCCGTATCTTCCTAACAAACTGATGACAGGACATCCTGAAGATGTCAGACCTTGCCTTCGCTGCAACGAATATTGTATCGGGCGCATTTGGAATAAACATACAAAACTTAGCTGCGCGATCAACCCACAGGCAATGGAAGAAGTTCGGTTTGAAATCAAAAAGACAGATTCACCGAAAAATGTTGTCGTAATCGGCGGAGGTCCGGGCGGAATGGAAGCAGCCAGAGTTGCTGCAATGGAAGGTCACAAAGTGACATTATTCGAGAAAAACTCAAAACTCGGCGGAGTTATGGGCGATATCTGTACTGCAAAATTTAAAAATAATATTAAAAAACTCACAAAATGGTACACCGTACAGTTAGAAAAACTGGGCGTAGACGTCCGTCTAAATACAGAAATAACAGGCGATGAATCAATCCTTGAAGAATGCGACAACATCATTATCGGATGCGGCGCCGTTCCTGTTACTCCTCCTATTCCGGGAATTGACGGAAACAATGTCATATCGATCTTAGACGCACACCGAGATCCTTCCCTCATAAAAGGTGAAAAGATCGTAATCTGCGGCGGAGGAGCTTCCGGTCTTGACGGAGCGCTCGAAATTGCTTCTGAAATGGGCAAGAAAGTAACAGTCGTAGAGATGCTGCCGGAATGTGGTAAAGACGTATTCTTTATTAATAAAATCACATTGTTTACAAAACTTGCCGAAAACGGCGTTGAACTTATGACTAATGCAAAAGTTGTATCCATTAACGAGAATGGTCTGACTGTTGAAAAACAAGACGGAACAACAGATACAGTCCTCGCCGACACAGTCATTTCCGCATTCGGAATGAAGCCTGTTCTTACAACAGTAGATGCTGTCAAAGCAAAATATCATCTCAAAACGAGAGTTGTCGGAGACAGCAATAAATTAGGCAAAATAGGCGAAGCTGTACGCGACGGTTTCTATGCGGCTACAAGTTTATAAAAATCGTAAAATTTTAAACTGATCATGATTTTTTAAGATGATCGTAAATTCTTAATCTGCGGCGGAACGCACATTGTTCCGCCGTAATTTTTATTTTCACAATGTAATCACTTTAGCATCAATCTCCTTTTGAAAAGTAACATCATGCTCCACGAGAAGCATTGCAGGAGAAAACTGCCTGATCAGCTGCTCGATCTGGATTCTTGAATACACATCGATATAGTTTAGCGGTTCATCCCATACATATAAATGCGCCGGTTCACAAAGACTTTTGGCAATCAATACTTTCTTCTTCTGCCCTGCCGAAAAATCTTTCATATCCTTTTCAAACTGCACACGTTCAAAATCCATTTTCCTCAATATCGCTTTAAACAGACTTTCATCTATTTTATGAACTTTAGCAAACTCGGTCAATGTTCCTTTTAAATGTGACGTATCCTGCGGAACATAAGAAATGACAAGTCCTGATCCGCTCGTAACAGTTCCGGTATGTTCAATCGGATATTTTAAAAGCAATTTCAATAAACTACTTTTTCCGCTTCCGTTTTTTCCTTGAATAAGAATACGCTCACCCCGGCATATCTGAAATGTAACCCCATCACACACTTGATTTCCTTCATAAATAACCGCTACATCAGAAAAAGATACCAGTTTTTCACTATGATAAATAAGCGGATTTATTTTCAGCATCTCTGCCGATTCTGCATTATTAAGCAGTTTTGATTTTTCTTCGATCGCTCTTTCTTTCCGCGCTTCGGCATTTTTAGATCTCCTCATCATCTTTGCCGCTTTATGCCCTACATAACCTTTGTCCGCCGCGCCCCTTTTTGACGCCTCCACCTTATCAGACCATACTTTTGACTGCTTTGCAGATTCTTTCATTCGGCGAATATCCTTTTTCAAATATTCATTTCTGTTTATCTCAAACTTCTGTCTCCGCTCAAAGTTCTCCATCCAAGAAGAAAAATTTCCGCTTTGTATTTCTATATTTGACCTGTTTAATGACAAAATATGATCCACACATTCGTCTAAAAGATAACGATCATGTGAAACAAGAATAAATCCCTTTTTCCTTTTCAGATAATCTGCCATCTGTCTGCGCCCCTCCACATCTAAATGGTTCGTAGGTTCATCGATCAACAGAAAATGCTCTTCTTTTAAAAAGAGCGCCGCAAGAAGCGCCTTCGTCTGCTCCCCGTTTGACATTGTTTCAAACGGCCTCCATAACGCTTCAGACTCTATTCCCAGATAGGACAGCTCTCTTATTAATTCCCATTGCCGGGCATTCGGACATACTTGACGCAAAATATCTTCTGTCATCTGCGTTTTATCCGAAACAGGAAAGGGAAAATAATCAAACGTAACAGCGCCTGTTATTTTTCCTCTATACTCATACTCTCCAAGAAGAAGTTTCAGCAAAGTTGTTTTTCCTCTTCCGTTTCTTCCTACAAGTCCGAGTTTCCATTCTGTATCAATCTGAAAACTCACATTTTCAAAAACAGGATCAAAACTTGAAGGATATGAAAACGTAATATTTTCAACACGGATCATCGACATAATAAATTCCTCCTCCGTTTTACAATCTATCTACCGCACAGAATCACCGGAAGCGGCCGGCAAGATCCCGGACAGGTCCGGACTTTGTCTTGTCGACATCAAAAAGGCTTTTTTGCATACGCAAAAAAGCCTCTCATCACCATGTTCAGATACATTGACACAAAATATCCGTCAATTCATATAACAAATACGGTGGAAGATAATCTAATTTAAGCGTACACAAAAGGAGCTGACTCTTGCAGCAACCAATCATAATTTTGCGTTTTACTTAAAATAAATTATCTGTTAATCATTTCTCCACCTTACGCAGCAGCGCCCTCTCTGTTTATTAACTAGAGTTTAAACACAATCATTTACTTTGTCAAGTCACAGATCACTCAAAGCGCAGACCAATGCCGAATAAAAATACTTGTCGGACCATCTGCACCGCCGATAATCGATACTGCCTGTTCTGTACAGTATTTCGACTAAAACTCCAAACTATCTGCGTTCAAAAGGAAATACTTCATTCCCATAATGACAAACCCTTCATCATTTCGCCAAGGCTTCTTACTGCCATTTACAATGACAATTTTCTTGAAAGAGTCTGGAATATTACGCAGAGAATTGAACTCTTGCATTTGCTTTTCTTCGGAAGTTATGTCGTATGCAACTTGGATGTAATATCTCTGGTTTCCCTGATTTACCACAAAATCAACCTCCAACTGCTTACGGACACGCCTACCCGATTTATCCTTATCGAATACCTCCACGACACCCACATCAACATTGTAACCACGGATCAACAGCTCGTTATAAACAATGTTTTCCATAATATGAGTAGGCTCCTGCTGTCTGAAATTCAAACGAGCATTTCTCAGCCCCAGATCAGCAAAGTAGTATTTCAGATTTGCACCGATATACTTTCTGCCCTTAATATCGTATCGACTTGCCTTGGAAATCAAAAAGGCATCTGCTAAATAGTCGATATGATTAGAGATTGTTTTATTGGAATAAGTCATCTGGCGCTCACTGGCAAAGGTATTAGCAATCTTTGAGGGATTCATCGGTGCTCCGATTGCAGATGCAAGCACATCAACCAGAATACCAATCTCATCCACACTTTGAATCTTATTTCTTTCAATAACATCCTTCAAATAGACATTTGCAAAAATGTTTTTCAGGTAGTCTGCTTTCTGCCGTTCGCTCTGGAATCCTACGACCTGCGGCAGTCCTCCATAGGTCATGTAGTCATCCCAAGCATCATCATAATCGCCATCGCAGGCAGAATAAAACTCAGCAAAGGAGAGGGGATAGATTCTGATCTCATCACCTCTGCCACGGAACTCGGTCACAATGTCGCTGGAAAGAAACTTGGAATTACTTCCGGTGACATACATATCAATATTGCTCATGCGGAGCAAGCTGTTCAGCACTTCCTCAAATCTTGGCATAAACTGCACTTCATCTAGAAGAAGATAGTATTTCCCTTCGTCCTTCATAGCTTCTTTAATGAACTTAAAGCACATCTTAGGATCTCTTAGTTCTTCATTTTCGATACCGTCCAACGCAATTTCAATGATATGGTCTGCATCAACACCATTCTCCAGTAAATATCTCTTAAAGATAGTAAACAGCAAAAATGATTTTCCACATCTGCGAATACCGGTAATCACCTTTATCATTCCGTTATCTTTTCGCTCAATAAGCTGCTGTAAATAAGCGTCTCGTTTAATTTCCATCACTAGCTCCCTATTAATGTGCATCTGCACACTTTTTAGTAATGATATCCTATCACAGACCGATTTGAATTTCAACATCTGTTCCCATTTTATGTGCATTCACACATTTTTATGTAATGCAATTAAATAATCTCACAAACTCCAGCCAGTACAGGTCTGACAAGCAATGGATCGCAAGCCCTGCCTGTGTATAATGACTTTTCTCGCGAAACGCCTTAATCACTGCTCCTGTAACATATTGACTCATCTATTCGTACCTCCTATAGTCACATCATGCGCCACAGGAAAATTTTTTCTACCTACGAAAAGTAGAATAGTTTTTACGGTTACTAATGTGTAAATCATCCCCGGTACAGACTAAATCTTATACTCCAGGTAATGTTCCCATTGCCAAATCTGCATCTTTATTTTCCGATCTTAAATACTTAAGTCTTCTCCGTTTGATTCAATTACTTTTTTGTACCAATAGAAAGATTTTTTTCTATATCGTTTCAGAGTTCCTTCTCCGGCATCGTTTCTATCTACATAGATAAATCCATAGCGTTTAGACATCTGACCTGAACCGTTTGATACAAGATCTATCGGTCCCCACCACGCATATCCGAATAAATCCACTCCGTTTCTAATCGCTTTTTTCATAGAAATAATATGATCTCTTAAAAATTCCATTCGGTATGTATCATCAACTGTCCCATCAACTAATTCTTCTTTTACGCCAAGACCATTCTCAGCAATGAAAATCGGAACCTGATATCTGCTATAAAGATCTTCTAATGCCAGGAACAGTCCATCCGGATCTATCGACCAGCCGGATGGCGTTATTTTCAGGTATGGGTTCGTTTTTCCTGTATTGACGATATTATCATCTCCTCTATATGATGTATCGCCTTCTACTTCTTTATCCGATTTATTTGTCTCTTTTTGGACGGATTCCACATAATCCTTCGATGCAATTCGTGAACGATAATAAGTAAAGCTCAAGAAATCCACAGGATATTTTGCAATAAGTTCCATATCCTCATCCGTATATTCAATGTTAATATCATTATCTTTAAAATACTCCCATGCATATCCCGGATACTTTCCACGCACCTGGACATCCGAGAAAAAGTAACCTCTTTGCTTTTCTCTGCATACTGCCAGAGAATCCTTTGGATCACAACTCATCGGATATATTGTCTTATATTCAATCACAGATCCCACTTTTGCCTGTGGATCGATTTCATGAATTGCTTTGACAGCCAGAGCGCTTGCTACGAATTGATAATGTGACGCCTGATAAACATCCTGAAGTGTATCGTTCAATGGGTCGATTCCTGCAGTCATCCACTCCATTTTATGTATATTGTTTCCGATTTCATTAAATGTTAGCCAATACTTAACTACACCTTTCCACCGCTTTACCATAGCTTTAACAAAACGTACATAAAAATCAATCATCCGGCGATCCTTCCATCCGCCATATTTGTCAGCCAGATTCAGCGGCATTTCGTAATGAGAAATCGTAATCATAATTTCCATTCCGTTTTTCTTCAATTCATAGAACATCTTGTCATAAAATTCCATTCCTTTTTCATTTGGCCGGTCTTCCTCCCCTGTAGGAAACAGCCTCGTCCACGCTATACTTGTACGATATACTTTGAATCCCATTTCCCCAAACTCGGCAATGTCTTCTTTATAATGATGATAAAAATCAATACCTTCATGAGTCGGATAAAATTTAGCATTGCGATCCGGATATCCAAATACACCATGTGGCTGAACATCCGCAACCGATGGCAATTTTCCATTTTCAAGATATGCTCCCTCATACTGATTTGCCGCAGTAGCCCCTCCCCATAAAAAATCTTCCGGAAAACTATCCATAACTTTTCTGTCTTTACTGAATTTCTGCATAATCTAAATCTCCTTTTCTTCTTGTTTTATTTTTATTTCCTATACAGAATAGGATGCAACTATTGTTTTCCCCTGATCTGCATAGCCTTCTTTTTTTACAGCTATCTTTTTATCGGCTGAAGGGAACAGTATCATAGTTGTCAGATCTATCCCCTTATTCTTCATGTCATAAGAATCCACTCTTATGATCCGCTCTCCGACATGAACTTTCTGACCTTGCTTTACAAAACTCCGAAATCCTTTTCCTTTTAATTTCACAGTATCAATTCCTATATGAATTAAAATGTCCATTCCGTCTTCACTTGTAACGGCAAAAGCATGAAGCGTCGGATACAACATAGACACTGTTCCATCACAGGGAGATACGATATAATCATCTGACGGAACAATCGCTACACCGTCTCCCATCATTTTTTTCGCAAACGCTTCGTCTTTTACTTTTTCAATGGGGATAATCTGTCCACTGACAACGGCTGCAATATTTCCGGGTAAAACAGATTTTCTTTTTCCAAATCCTAACATATCACTTTGTTTCCTTTCCGTTAAATAAAACAAATGTAACAATAAACGATACGAGAAACGAAACGATTACACCTGCTATAATTGCAGCAATCGTTTTTTCAAAAATGACAACGCCCAATATACTTGAATACCCCATGCTAAACGCTTTTGCACCCATAAACCCTGCAACTGATCCACCGATAAAACCACCAAGTACAAGTCCGATCATGGGCTTACGAAGTCTCAAATTTACACCATATAAAGCAGGTTCTGAAACTCCTGATACAATCGCACCTATCCCTGCGGACAATGCAGCCATGCGCATATCTTTATCTTTTGTTCTGGCAGCTACTGCAAGACATGCGCCGCCTTCTGAAATATTATGCAAAATCCATCCCGGGCGGAATACATTATCACTTCCTACCCTCGTCAGAAGTTCTGTCATCGGTGCAACCATCAACATATTAACTCCCATCATTACCAAAAACGGATGCGTTGCCGCAATAATTCCAGGCGCAAATCCTCCCACATGAGCCTGTATAAATACGATTGCTTTTACAATCCATGATCCAACAACAGCGCCTGCAGGACCAAGTACGAGAACTGTCAACGGATATCCGATCAAGAAAACACATAAAGGTGCAAATACAGACCGCAACATTCCCGGTATGATTTTATAAAATAATTTTTCAAGATAGGCTACCAGTATTGCCGAGAAAATTCCCGGAAGCAACGTACTTCCGTATGTCGTTAAATAAACCGGAAGTTTCATCATTGTCACCGCTTCTCCGGCTTCCATCATAGCAATAAAATTCGGGTATAAAAGCGCCGCTGCCATAGCGATTGAAAAAGCGGGGTTTGCTTTCAATACTTTTGATGTTCCATAAGCTACCAGAATCGGCATAAAATAAAACGGAGCCTGCGACATAAAATCAAACAACTGATATGTAGAACTTTCCGCAGCAGCCGGCGCAAAGTAGCTCACCAGAGAAAGCACAACTCTTAACATTCCGGCTCCGTAAACAACAGTAATAAACGGAGTCATTGCCTGTCCCATAAACAAGATCACTTTGCTGAAATAATATTTAAAGTTCTTCTTTTCACTGCTTTGCACTAAATCTTCATCGAGATTTTCATCAATAGCATCCTCTGTTTCTACAGAATAATTTTTTACGATATTATCATAAACATTAAATAAATGCTCTCCCAATATAATCTGATATTGTCCATTCCCATATACTACTCCAAGGACTCCCGGCAGTTTTTTTATTTCATTATCTTCCGCCATATTTCTGTCATACAGATAAAACCTCAATCGCGTCACACAGTGCGTAACTGTTTTTACATTTTTTACTCCGCCGATATTATCCATAATTTTTGCAGATAAATCCTGATAATCAATTTTTGACATAGCACATCCTCCATTCAATTCAATGTAGTTTCATATAATCGTACAACGTGTAACATAAGATAAATGCAGTCCCCGTCTGTACATCGGTAATTAAATTTTTCCATAATATAATCTGCGATTTTCTTCACACACTCTATAACATTTTTATATTCTGATTTAATCTGAGCAAAAATGAAATCCATCCCTGCAACTTCCGGTACATTCTGCTTTGACAAAACGGTTTTAAACAAAAATTTTAGATGAATAACAAATCTCGAATAAGCAATGGTATCTTCATGTAAAGAGACATTCAGATAGTCTTCTACAATTTTTACAATATCCGAAACAGCCTTCATGATAATCATCATCTGATGATTCGACTTGTTCTCTGTCGCCGTAATCAAATGAAACGCTATAGCCGTTGCTTCGTCTTTTGGAAAAAGAATCTGAAATCTTTCATTAATCATTTGGACGGCAATTTCACCAATATGATATTCTTCTTTATAAAAACGCTTTACTTCCTCATTCACAAGTTTGGGTACGTGATTTCCCTGCCGGTATTGGACTAATGCAAAGTTAATATGATCCGACAGACTCATTAACAAATTTACATTAAATTTAACGTTCAACTTTTCCTGAGCATAATCAATAATTTTTTGCGAAGTTTCAATAACTTCAAATTGTATTTCCTCAAACAACGTAAGCACACCGCTGTCAACTTTGTCCAACAGCACATATGTCTTCATGATCTCAGATCTGTGAATCGCTTCATTCTTACGTTTACGAAACCCAACTCCTTTCCCTATGGCAACTACTTCCCGACCACGAAAATCTTTCGCTATCACAATATTATTATTAACAATCTTATCCACAATCAAAATTTGCCCTGTATCTTCTTTCACTATCACACCTCCTCCCTAAAACAACAAAAAAGACAAACTCTATAAATGACTGCTCACTCTTACAGTCATATTATAGAATTTGCCTTAATAACCAAGATTAAGTAACAAGCCTATGATTCTCTGTTTCGTATTTATTTAAAAAAAGAATACTACAAATCAATTTTTTCGTCAACGCTTTTTTATATTTTGAGCATTTTTTATATATTTTTTTCAACTTCTTTGTGCAAATCTACTATTCCGAAGAAAACACCGTTTCCGGTGTTCCTCTTTCTTATTTTACTTTGACTACTTCTCGCTTAAATTCCTGATGTTGTAAATCAATTTCCGCATAGACCATTTCACTGTCAAATAATTCTGTCATAATCATATTCATTAGAAATTCCTGCAACAGCACTTAACTGTCTTTGCGGGATATAATCCTTTTCTGTAATCACTCTGTTCCTGCAACTCTTTGAAGTATTCTCTTAAAAATCCTTTGATAAAGACCGGTTGTTCCAAGTGTCTGTTACACTGCTTTGGCAGCATATCTCCACCATTGACAATCACATGGATTCCTTTTTCAATGGCAATCTCCAGCGTCTTTTTATATTTTTCTTTGTCTCCATGTAAATCGGTAACATATAATATCTTCATCTCAATCGATACCTGCTCTTTCGTATTACCATAAATATCATCTTTTTGTTTGTCCGTCATGAATAAGTTAGTCTTTCAAACCATAGAATTGGCTTCTCCCTCTGGTATCAGAAGTATTATAAAAATTAATTCTATGATAACCTAACGCTCTAAGTCTTTGGTTCTCACATAAAGACAAACTTCCCGCAACATTTTTCAAGCAATTTAATGTATCTTCAAAATCGTCAAGAATATTTCCGGCTGCTTGTTCATTTTTCTTTTCAAAGAGAAGATATTGAA
>ENA-ORNZ01000548-ORNZ01000548.1-human-gut-metagenome-genome-assembly--contig:-NODE-548-length-50091-cov-22.654229_pt1 | contig 50091 bp, 54 predicted proteins | sample MGYA00242124_ERZ509040 | MGnify/ENA primary metagenome ERZ509040 (study PRJEB26280, sample SAMEA2338733) | human gut metagenome | biome: human gut; feature: human-associated habitat; material: faeces... | reverse complement strand
GCGTACCACATAGTTCGTAGGCTTCGTAACTGATGGGGAGTGTCGCTTCCGTTTGGGTTTTCTGAGTTCTGATACGCAAGCAATAGCCTTGGTCGGGAGCAATGGCAAAATCTTCCCATTGAAGATTGAGAATATCGCTGATGCGTAAACCTGTCATACAAGCGAATAGAGAAGCTGCTTTCAGAACGGGGATGTCGCAAGGAGTGGCGGCAAGTTGCTTCACTTCGTCCAGTGTCAGGTATTCTTTCTTCACATCTTGTGGTTCAATCTTGTCAAGGTAGTCATTGATGTTTTCTCGAAGCCATTTGTCCCGATAGGCAATCTTCAACAATCCTCTGAAAGTGGAGTAGTAGCCGGATGCCGAATTGAGGGATATAGGGCGGTTGCTGTGTTTAAGTTGCTTGGCGTTCAACAGGTACTCTCTGAACTTCTTACACAAGTCCACATTTACCTCGCCAAAGGTACATTGCCCTTTGACGAAGTTGTAGAAATGCTGATAGACAAACAACCATTTCTGGTCTTTACTTCGGCACATCTTTTTGAAGTAGGCGAGGAAGTCGGCTTTCTGCTTGGTCTTATCCAAGAAACCGAACTCTTCATTGATGAGCGATTGCACTCTGATACAACGGATAGCTTCTGCCTTGTTCAGCATATCATTGTTGAACTCCCGTTCCATTTCGTTTTTGGGGTGGGCATAGATGTAGATGCCGAGATATTCCCGACGGCTCATCTGCATGGTCTCAGGGTTACGGACTGCCGGATAATAATCCAGATACAAGGAGATGCGATTGTTCCGAATCGCTCTCTGACGAACTGTTACTTTTGTACACGTGTGTGTCATACTGTTTAATATTTAGAGTTTTACATTTGTTTGGTGCAAAGGAATGAGGTGATTCAATGGTGGCAACATTCACCGATAAATAACTTATTCTATCTTTGGAGCTTCAAGCAATTTATCCAGTTCGGGTTTAGAGATAAGTGTGTATTTGCCCTTCTTGACCTTTGGGATATTATGATATTTCGCATAATGATAGAGTTGGTCACGGGTAAGATTGAATTTCTCCATTGCTTCGGCTACCGTATAATATTGCGGTTCTTCGGGTGCTGCCACACCTTTGGCTATATCGACATGCTTCTTGGAATAGTACACCATGATACCCTCTTTCTTCTTTGGGATGGCGTTCTTGGAAACAAATGTGTAGATAGCGGATAAGGTCATGCCGAATTTTTTCTGTATTTCTTGTGTGCTATACCATTCTGTAATGTCGGGATCCGGGGCTTTCTTAGCGAAGTAAGCATCCACGTGCTTCTTGCTCCAGTAGGTCTTGCCACGATTGAAAGTCCGGGGAATGTTGTTTTTCTTGGCTACCAAGAATATCCATGATTCGTTTACATGATACTTTTCCTTGACTTCGGCTGTGGTGTAGAAGTCGGTGATAGGGGCTTTCTCTTTTGTTGGAGTATGGAACTCTGTTGGATTATTGAATAACTCATCAATATCCTCTTTCTTCAAAAGGTATTTGAAGCCCAATCGAGTAACCTTTAATTCACCTCGTTTAATGTATCCGTAAACGGTAGGTCGGGTTACTCCGAGATAGATTGCAGTCTCGGTAATTGTGAGAAATGGCTTGTCTTTGATTCTTTCAATAGGCTTTTCATCAATCTTCTTCTCCACGAATTGATTGTTAGCTTTGATTGCTTCGTCACGCTTCTTCTTTTTATAAAGAGCGTTGGCGCATTGTTTGGAACAACATGCTGTTGTTGTTTTTTGGGCGATAAACTCTTTACCGCACCAAGCGCAAATTCGCTTAATTTTCAGGTTACTGCTCATTTCAATTCATCTTTATTTCTCCGTTATTACTGTAAATTCCCGTAAAACCGTGTAAAATGGCGTATAGTTTCTCTACTACCTTTCCACTGAATTTTTGGTCTTTGACAAGCGAGCAACAAATACGGTACAAAAATGAGCTGAAAAAGCCCTATAAACGATAACCATCGCTTATAAGGCTAAAAAGAAAGGCGCTCAAAATGAACGCCTTAATAATCATTGGTGATATATGCTAATCGTTGGTAATCACTACCTACTTGCCGATGCAATATGTGTTGTGCGCCTTTAATCTATTGATTATCAATATGGTTTTATGTGCAAAAATAGCATCGGGGGACAAACGGGGGACAAAAATATGCCGACCAAAAGAAAAAAAGAGCAAATATGAAATTCAATTTTGTACACTTCAAAATAAGCCAATGCACGGTGTATTTATATTGGATTTGCTCCTAACCAAAGTTGCGAAATGATAGGAAAATAGGTTTAGTTTGTTTATTGTATATCTCTTCAAGTTCTAAACTAAACTACCCGAAGCCTCAAAATAGCGAGCGTTGGTGAACGTGTTCTTATTTTTTTCTTTTCGCCAGCCAAAATAGAGATGGTTTTGATGTGTTTGTTGTAGTTTTTCCTCCTTTAGTTCATTTCTGATTAAAGCGATATTCCTATTATAGCAGTTGCCTGCTCTCTCCTTTTTCTCATCGTCTTTCGGGTTGGTTGATAAGAATTGTGTCGCGAAGGTATATCTCGTGTCTTTCTTCCTTCAAGGTCAAGCCTGTCGGTTCAAGCCAAAATCTCCACACTCGGTTTTCAGCTGAGGTTGTATTTCGTCTGTGAAACCTTGTCTGAAGAGCCACGACACCTGTCAAAGCGACAAAATTTTAATCAAACCCGAAAGTAGCTGATGCTAACAGAGGGAAAAAGTAAAAACTCAAACAAATAACGATTATGGCAGATTATGCGACTAACATCTTCTACGCAAGTACGGAGAACGAAAAAGACCTTGACAAGATTGAAAAATTTTTAGAGGACACATTTTGCGACTGTTACCTTGACAAGTCGAAAGACTGTATCGAGGGAGAGTTCTTTTCCAAGTGGGACTACCCGGCGAAAGAGATTGACGAAATGATTTCTCTTTTGGAGAGCAAAGACAAGATTTATATCCGAGTGCTGTCTCACGAAATCTGCAATGAGTATGTGAACTTCCAAGTATTCTCAAATGGGAAATGGTCATACAGATAACCCTTAAACAAACAAGATTATGATTTACGAAGAACAAGCATCAGATATAATCGGTTGCTTTTGCACCTTGCTGAACCCCTACAAAGGATATTCGGATGGTGAAGTAGTCGGCGACTATGGCAACGAGATAGTGGTAAGGCTCACCAATGGCAAAGAGGTGGTGGAACACCTTGACGATGTAATAATCTATAAAGACTAATGGAGGATGGCTTATGATGATACCGATAGCGACAAAATTTGTAAAGTGGGATGTCCCCGAACTTTCAAGTCTACAAAACAGCAAAGTCTATGGATTGAGAACGCAGCTCAACGAGGGCATACCTATGAGCCGAGAGCAAAAGAATTGGCTGACAAACAGCGTGAACAGCAATGCCTATTTCAAAAGGTCAGTTCCTTTATCAGGCTACCGCTTTGACTTCTCTGATGTTCTGAAACGCTATATTGTCAAGCAATACGGGCATTTAGCCGAATACTATGCGGTTGATAAGACCGCATTGAAGACTATCCTGTACGGCAGGATTGATGAAATAATTGAAATAACCAATTAAAGCGAAATATTATGTTGTACGATTACAGAAAAGAGGACAAAAGACCTATGCTTCTGACATTGGAGAATGGCAAGACCATTGAGGGCGAATTTATAGATTTGCGTATTGCCACCGACACGTTGCCCGAAGGCAAACTGTGGTATCATATCAGACATACGGATGATGATTGGACTGAACCGGCTTCACTGAAGAATGGTTGTGTGGTAGTCAATTTTTGCGGTACATTTATTTGCGACCCAATCGTTGATTTCCCTTGTGGTCAGGAACTGGAGATAACCGACTGGTCATATCTGGATTGACCGTCATCAGGTAGGAATATGACAATGTGGGGTGAACTCTCCACGTTGTCATATTTTGGCACGACAAAATATGACAGCCGACTTTTATAATGCGGACTTGCTTCGCAAGCCGTCCTTCCTTTTATATATTCGCCTTAATCAGGATTGCTTGGCAATATTCCTTTTATATGCACGACGCACCATACTCCGCACTGGGCAACCGAGGCTGCTTTGTCAAGCAATGCAGGACTTCTGCCTTTATATTCTTTGCCGGTACTCTCCTTGTCTTGTCGGCATCGGGTAGAAAACGACCATTCTGATGCCGGCTTCCGCTACCGTCAAGTAGGTCTGTTCTTCGGAAGAACCCTCCATTGCAGAAAGCTCTTGGTTGGGCGGCGTTAATCGGTAAGAGGCTATTGCGGCATCCACATTGTGCGGACATACTCGTTCTCCCTGCGACAATACATCTCCTTTTGGATTTACAGCCGGAGCGTCCCTCCAAACTTGTGCTTGCGGACGGATACTGTCCATTCTTACGAACCTTGCTCTCTTGTTTATTCCCCAATCCATTCCGTTACTGCTTTTGGTCGTGTTATCCCTCATTTTTCCGTTGCAAAGTTAGTGTGCAGACGGGTACGGCTGAAAGCCTTGGCCAATGGCGTAGCTTCACAAATCTTCCTTTATCGAGCCTGCGGTTTTGTCGGTTGCACTGACAAAAATAAAGAGTATTTGATTGCTATCCTTGTCGCAACCCTGTAACTGCACCTACTTGTGTTGGCAGCGTAAAAATAATTAGATTAACAACTTAAAGCATTGTAACATGAAACAGATTGAGAACAATTTCGCAGTATCAGGATTCGTAGGTAAGGACGCAGAAATCCGTCAGTTCGCAAACACAAGCGTGGCACGCTTCCCATTGGCAGTAAGCCGTCAGGAGAAAAATGGCGAGGAAGCAAAACGTGTGTCCGCTTTCATCAATGTGGAAGCCTGGCGCAAAAACGCCAACACCGAATCCCTCGACCAGATCACCAAAGGCACTCTGCTCACCGTAGAGGGTTACTTCAAACCCGAAGAATGGACTGACAGAGACGGCGTGAAGCACAACCGCATCGTCATGGTCGCCACCAAGTTCTATCCGGCACCGGACAAGGAGGAAACTCCTGCGGAGCCAAAGAAAACTAAAAAAGGCAAGAAGTGATTCCTGCCTTACCCCAATAAACAAAGCGGCTTCGGTCGCTTTTGTTTTTGCTCCGTAGGTTGTCCGGTTATAACCCTATGGTCTCCTTTTGTAGGCTTTCACCCAACCCATAAGCCGCTTCTTCCATCTTTCGTCGAGAGACTTGCTCGGTTATGCAATGTTGCACGTTGCTCCACTTTCACAAGACTCTTTCTCGAAACAGCCCGATACAAAAAGATTTGCCAACCGCTCAAAGACTTCGTTTTATCCCGGTTGGCAAAACATTTTGTCCGACATCGGGCATACGGAAGAAACTCGCTTACGGCCCACCCTTGACTGGATATGCTTCAACATTAGGGAGAATCAAATACTTGACATACGACCTTTGCTATACCGATGCGATTGGTTTGCGTCGATTTCCTGCATTTTATCTGTCGCGCCGGTAGTCGCTTTTGCTCCATCCGCCAAAAATAACTTTCAGGATTTTGGCGAACACCCACAGTCCCAATACTACAATGATTATGTCTCCCATACGATTCATTTTTATGATTTACTACCCATAAAGGTACGAAAAAATCACGAGAAAAACGAATATATAAATCATTAAATGTCAGCATAATATTTAATGATTTACACATAAAATTTTACTTTATATTGTTCAGGTGTTACAGTTCGCTTAATGCTATCATATGCCTTTTCAATACTATAAATTTTCCCATTTGAAACTATAAATAAATCATATTCTTCCTGATGTTTTGATGCAAAAGCAAATTCTTGTTCAGAGAAATGAATAATGCCATCTGATGTTGATTTTACTTCAACATAATGCATTTTTCCATTTATATCAGTGTATTCAATATCATAATGTCTTATATCTTCGACATTCGGATCTAGTATGCTTGATCTTGGTATTGGCTTAAACCCTTTTGTGTCTAAATATTGAAATACAAGTCTTTCTGCTCCTTCTGCTTTTTTGCTGGAGCTATTTTTTCTTTGATTTTCACCACTGGAATGCTTTAGTGATGTGGTTTCTCCAGTAGCAGGTGTAGGCTTGTGTAGATTTTCAGGTGAAATAAGTTCAAATTCAGGTATTTGAACCCCATCAGAACCAACCTCGTCAATCGTATCGGCTTCTTGAGAAATTTTGTTTTTGTTCTGAATATCTATCCATAATTTTTTCATTTCATCAGAATTGCCAGGAAAATATGAGAGAGAATGAATCTTTTTATATTTCTGAATGGTAAAGTTATCGCCAAAATTATCGTTAATCCATTCCTTGTATTCTGAAAGTGGAATTGGACGTTCAAGATATTCTACATCAATGCGCTTGAGTCCAAATTCTTTCAGCAATAAATCTTCTATGGCTATCAATCCTTGGGAAAGATCTGACTTGTTGTAATAATCCAGTGCCTTTTCGTTGATTTCTATTTCTGTTTTTTGCCATTCATCAAAGAAATTAAGCTGTTGTTCCGTGTATTTACCATAAATTTCATGTAGCTGACAAAGTTTAAATGTCTCAATTTTATGAATGATATTATTCAATTGTTCGAATGAAATTCGTTGCTTGAAAATAACTGATTCTACATTAATGCCATTCATGATATTTTGGATTTCGTCAATATAATCTGTGTCGAAATCAGAAAAAAGTTTTTTTTCTAGATCTTCCGAATTACTTAGAAGTATCTCTTTGAACTTTGATTTCCAATTTTTTTCTTCGATTCTTAAGATATTGCATAGCATTGAAGATATAGTGTCTAGTGCTGTGGGGTATTCTGATATGTTCAGATAGTCCAACATTATCCAGTATTTTTTATTCGGATCTATGATGTATTCTCCTGTATCAAGAGTATATGATTTTTTGTCTATATCATACTCAAGTTGTGAGCATATCTCAAATTTTAAATTAGTTATTGTGTTGAATATAGACTTGATTTGATCTGTTCTTGATTCTGATTTCCGGATGTTTTCGCAGCGGTAGGCTAAAAAATATTTTCGACGTTCGTTTATGATGCAACGAATCTCTTCAGTCATTTCTGGGCGAGCGTTTTCTGTAGTTTTTTTAGGGGTACATTTGATTGAAGAAACCGGCTTTACACCGAATAGTTTCTGAACCAAAATCTCTCCTTCGCGCTTGCCAATATCAAACAATGGAAAATTTGATAAAATTGCTTTTGGAGGTGTGTTGTCCCAATAGTAGCACTCTGATGACGGAATTTTGTTGCGTAATAATTGCCCATTTTGAGTGCACCATAGGTACAGTGGCGGTACTGAATTGTTTTCCGAAAAACCTTTTAGGCGATCCTTGTATTCCTTATACATTTCGTTATGGTTTTCAACAGGAATATTATTTATATTCTCATATATTTCTTCCATAGTAAGTTCGGAATCATCTTTTTTCGCTCCCATCAGGATTGCTAATTTCACAAAGCGTTCATACTCTTCTGTAGAAAAATCTAATACATTCAACAACTCTGCACCGAGCCATTTTTTTTCATTTACTACATAAAATGATAGTTCGCCTATTTTATCATGCATTGAGAATGCACATGGCGACATTGAAACCATCTTAGTGTTTAAACTATAATAGAAATAATATAATGGATATTCCCCCCTTTGTCCTGGATGGATGATTCTAAATAAAGAATCGTCAGAAACGACTAATCGAATCACCTCTTTGGGACTTTTCGTTTTTAAAAATTCATCATCTACACAGAAAGCCATTCTTTTGTTTGAGTGGGTATCCGCTTTTACTTCTTGTCGTCTGTAATAATATGTGTCTTTAGGACAGAAATGCTCAAGGTATCCATTGGGATAATTAGCCCAATCAATAAAATTCAGAGGCATATTGGATGCCATGTGGAGGTATTGTGTGAGGAATTTTTTAATTTCAAGAACTTCATTGTCAATCAAACCAAGTTCAGAAGGCCAATTTGTAATATAAGGGGCCCATTTTCCGGATTCACATCCATAAAGTAGATTGCATATTTGTCGAGGCACTTTATTGGAATCAAGCAAATATAAAATTTCATCAGCAGGCACAACAAAATTCCTGTCCGATAGCATATTGTCATTTAAAGGTTTACTTGACTTCCATTGATTATATAGGTAGCGAACGAGTTCTATCTCTTGCTCTTTAGTACGTGTTTCTCGTGATGCGTTAAACAACAGCAGCTTTATTCCGTTAAAGTCGCTATATCCAACATTGCAAATTTTTTCAAGGTATCTAGCGAGTTGACGGTTAGCATCCTTTTCTCCAGGATTATTATTTTTTATTTCCAAATCCAATTCCTCTTTTAATCTTAAGACAATCTCTTCTTTGATGATTCTGACTTTTATTATAGAAGGAACAGTTTCATTTCGTCCAGTTAGAATAAGTCCCTTGTCTGTTATAAGACATCCGTTTTGATCTATTAAAAGTTTAAGTGTCCGATTTTTTACTTGAGTTTTATGTGCTAGCCTTGCTAATATTGAGATATAGCTCACTCTGTCTTCATCAGAAAGAGCTGAGTTTCTTTCAGGATTGGCAAAATCTTCAATCTGAGGATAATTGAATGAGAAAGTCTCATTGATGTCTAGGTCTTTAAATCCGCATTTAAGAACATCATTAAAGAAACCATATGCTTTTTTATCTTCGGCAAATTCAGAAAACTCTTCTGCAATGTGAATCGATTTGTCTAAAGGAATGAATTTTCCGATGGCTGTCGGGCAAAGTGGTTCACTGTGTCTTGCATTTATTAAAGCCTTGTTAAACGTATTAAACTCAGGATAAATAGTGGTGGCGTCAATTATTGGTCGTATTACGTCATAACCGTCCCATGTCGGATTATCAAAATGAAGTTTAGTAATAGATAATGCCAAATCAATAGCGGATTTCGCAAGAAGCTCAAGTACCCTTTCCGGAGTTGTAAGCATATGATTGCGACTTTTGTCAAGTTTGACTGTTGCATGAAGTACGCATCCATAGCTCAACTTGATTTTTGTCGGAAAAAAAGAATGGAAAAAATAATTGTGAGTTTCATCATAAGTTGATGTGTCGTCAATGCGTCGTGCGGCAGCAACAGAAATTTTTTCTTCATGGATTCTGTTAATAATCCATCTTTGAGTACATTGAGAATTATGGTCATATGACGAATTATAAACATGTACAAATTCTACGTTATCGTAGTTTTCGGTTTCCCAATTTATAGTTGCCTCTTGTCCATTTATAACTAAAACTATAGTTCGGATATTGTGTAAAAAAAGAAAGAATTGGGAACGATTAAGCATTTCCATATTTTCTTTTACCTTTGCAACTATGTTGGAGGATAGGTCAAGAACTATTTGGGTAGTAAATTTTTCAGAAGGTATCCAATGTGTTACCTCTGGAATAGCAAGGATAGGGACTGGCGACTTGCGCTTGGATTTCGCTATTAGCTCTTTGAATATATCTTCAACATTCGGTTCTAATTTACCCCATATTTTTTTTAGTTCATCATATTTTTTTAGAGCAATTTCTTGTGAAAATTTGCAGGCTAAACCTTGTGATGAATATGGAGCAATTCGACTTTTTATAGTTAGTGAATTGCACCAATTAAGTACAGACCTAAATCCTAATCCTTTGCAACCTATGTATTTTTCATCCCTTTTTGTAGATTGGCTGGGACGCATGATTGAGGCATATCCATCTTGAGTAAATGGCTTGTTTCCATCATTGCTAATGGTAAGTTGACTGTTTTCAATCTCTATTTTTAAGCATGAAGCACCTGCATCATCAGCATTTTGAATAAGCTCATAAAGCTCTCTACCTTCATATTCTTCAAGTGTTGATATTTCATCGTTGAAATGGTTACGCATGAGACAGTCATATGATGTGGGAGGGTTCATATAAGCCTTCATATTCATATTGAATACAGGGTCTTCAATTCCTATAGGATAAACAGTCCTTTTTTTCATATATTCGTGATTATGCAAGATTAAAACTGAATGTTATTTTTGTGTCCTTATGCTATTCCCAGCAACTCTATCTCAAAAATGAGTGTTGAGCCACCGGGTATGCCTGGTTGTGAAAATTTGCCATATCCCAATTCGGCAGGGATGTATATCTCCCATTTGTCGCCTATACACATCTGTTGCATCGCAATAATCCAACCCTCTATCAGCTCGTTAAGCCGGAACGCTATCGGTGTTCCCCCACGGCTGCTGTCGAATTTCTTGCCGTTTATAGTCCAACCAGTATAGTGGGCGGTAACGATACTGCGAGGTGTTGGATGTTTGCCGTCATTCTTTCCCTCTGCGATGACCTTGTAATATATACCTCCCGGAAGAGCCTTGACACCATCTTCTTTGGCTTTTGCTTCCAGCCAATCCTTGTTGGCTTGTATGTATTCCCGTTTGCTCATAAATATAAAAACTATAATATGGCATCAATTTCAATGTCGTTTCCGCTGTAATTAAACAATTCAATAATCATTTGTCTAATCGCCCCATTATCTAGTCTATACACACAAGAACGTTCTTTGTTTCGTTCTATTTCTAATCCTGTAATATGCTCAGCTTCATTGAAAATAATACCTAGCATATAGTATACTACTGGAACATTATATCCTGCGTCTTCCGCCCATTCTAATTTATCCTTTGTTTTCTTTTTGCTTAAAAATATTGTCCTTTCTTCGTCATTTCTTAGTTGAGTATATATGTTTTTTTCGCAAGCATATCTAAGAGCAAAGCAAACAGCATAAGGGTCATACGATTCTTGACCTCTAAGATATTTGTTTAGTTCCGGTAAGATATCAGAATGCAAATTAGTACCCTCAAACCAATTCTTTTTTAAACCATCCTTTGCTTGATAAATAGCCGATAAATCCTGTTCATTTGTTTTGGGATTATAGTGAAAGTAATAATTTGACAATGCACTATAATTTGCTTCATTTGTTTTTTTGAGTGAATCCCTGAATGCGATAAAAGTTTTTGTGTTAATGCCAGCTCTTGCTTGTATGGGTTTGATATATTGCGTATTAAGTTTCTTCTTTAGTACCCAACCTCTAAAATGTTTTTCTGTGATATGAGAAAGGATGATTAGATAAAAATTTTCCCTATTTATTGATAGAAACTTAGATAAAAAATATTGAGCCGCTACAACGTTTGCATCATCTAAATAATCGAACACTTCATCAATAATTAGTATATGCCTTTTTTCATCATTATAATTCATCTGAAATTTAACAAGGCTTGTTATAAAGGTAATTATATCTCTTTGCCCATTTGATATTGTGTCAGCCTTTGGAAATGAAACAAGTAGTTTGCCGTCTTGCTCGTGAGCGGCTATAGATCTTCCAGTTGTATCAATTGACTTAATAATTGTATTGTAACTATTTTTAAGATTTATATATTCCTCATATCTTTTGACATCCTGAAGATTTTGGCGTTTTTTCTGATGTAGCCAAATAATTTGAAAGAATACTTCAAATTTTGAAAATTTTGTATCAGATATTCGCAAATTGCTTACTTTGCTTTGTAGATCCTGGTATTCTCTGATACTTTCGAGTTCATCAAATATGTGCTCATCTAGGTTTCTTAAAATTGTATTAGCAGTTCCGCTTTTTGCGTTAATATGTTTAATGATTCTTCTTGTTATTGTTTTTGGACCTCGTTTCTGCAAAGCATCAAGCAATGGATACATTTCTATGATAAGTTTAGCCGTTCCATTTTGAACGATTGCTTCTGATAGATTAGTTAAAACTTTCTTGTTTTTACCGAATGAGGTCTTTATCTGTGAGAAATTATAGTCGATATGTGCAGTTCTTGGTATTGATGTTCTTAACACGATATCCTCTACCTCCATAATACCTTGCTGTATGACTCTATGGGGAATATTACGGACCTTTGCTGTTGCTTTTAAACCGCTATTTATAACTGTTACGTCAAATATAGAACTAATAGTGTTTTGGTCTTTATTCGCTAACAAAACATTATTATCGTATGTGATACTTATTTCAGGCAATATTGGAGAGTTTTTGTCATGATACAAATCATCCGGTAAATCCAAACGATTGCTATTTAGGGACTCAAATCCTTTTGCGATAGACGACTTGCCAAATCCATTGGGTGCTACTAATAGATTTACTTTATTGGGGAAGATATGGACATCAAATGAGTTGTTCTGATCCATGAAGCCCTTTATATTCTTGATTGTTATATTAGAAATTTCAGCCATATTTTTATGTAAAAAACTAATTTGATTTATTCCTCTTTCGATTTTCTTTTTCCCAGTGGTCCGCTGAACTTGCCACGGTTGAGCGATACTCCGTATTTGTTGAGTATGCGGAACACAGAGCTACGGCTGCTGAAGCCGCTCACTTTCCAGATGTCGTCAATGGAATGACCGTTGTTGTACATCGCCACGATGGTTTTCTCCCGTTCCGTTTTGCTGATGTTTTTGTCTTTGGTCGGTAGGGCGATATTCTGTTTCAGGTGGATGACGTGAGCCGACGCCTTGCGCAGAGCGGCACATTCTTCCGGCAAGGAGCCGAACATTTCCAAAACATCCGCTGCCTTGGTTTCCGGGAACAAATCACCACGACTGTCAATCTTGTCGTGGATGGAGATGATGCGCACCACCTTGATGCGGCAGAACTCGATGAAAGCCGCCAGCTCCCGTGAGCCACGCAGGGCATTGCTGAATTTTGCAAGGACAATCTCATCCCCACGTTCCAGACTTGCCACAAGTTGCTTCCATTGTGGACGCAGTTTCTCGTGTCCGTTTTCCTCTTCCACCACTTGTACACAACCGTACTGCTTCATCCACTCCTTGTCTGTGTCGAAGCCGTCATAACCGGCTGCCTTGAATATGTAACCTACTTTTGCCATATCGTTGTTCAATGCTAAATGATACCAACTGCAAAGGTACAAAGTTTAATCCGTATAAAATCATACTTGACGAAATATTTTGCAAAAATTATACTCTGTTTTTGCATTTGATTGGCTGTTGCTTTCATCGTGAATTATACTTGCAAGTATGAAAAAGAAAATACATTAAAGTTTTATTTTAGAGTATTATTATACAAACTTTTATACTTACCTTTGTCCCCGTAATTCAATAAATAAGTCACATATAAATGTTCAGTTAAGGTGAAATCAAATCGAAAAACCAGAAATGTGAGTACAATATCATACTTAAAGGCGCACAACTTGTTTGCCAAATCTATTGCCGTTTCTTTTGCCATAGTTGCATTGGCATCGTGCGTAGAAAAGGCCGGTGGAAGTATGTTTCAGACAGGTGAAGATGCTGCCGATGTTTACAGGTCATACCTGTCCGAAGTAAGAAAGGTTGAGAGTATGCCGACAGAGCGTCTGATTGAAACGGTCAACGACTGGCAGACACTTCGGGATTCTGTGTTTGCTTTCATAGCCGGTGATACGGTGAGCAAACCGCATAGTAATTATGAAAGCGTCATCCAAGTGTTGCATGATTCACTGCAAATCGAGTTCACCAGACTTGCCTTGTCCAAACCGCGAACACTTACCGATGTGCTACTTATCAAAGAACAGACCTCCCGGTATAGACAAGACCGGGAACTTATGCAGTCGGCAACAGATGCTGCCCCGTTCTTCAGGTCGTTGGATTCAAACCCTTCATATAAAGGCATTGCCAAGGTCATAATCGAAAATTACAGGTCATTCCTTTCCAACACCTTGAAATCCGGAATAAATACCAAGGACGAATTGCTCTCCTATATAAAGGAAGAGGACAGGCTGTTTCGGGCGTTCCTGCTCCATCTTCCCGAACTTGCGACTGCCGACCTTTCTGCCATTACACGAGATACGGAAAAATGTTGTCTGTCCGTGTTCCAATCGGCAGAGAATGGCACACTGTCTTATCAGGATGCCTTGATATATACCGCCAAACGTACCAACCGAAGAGTGGTACTCAACGCTTTGGCTTGCTGCAATGACATTGACCAAGACCAAATCAAGACAGAAGCACAGGCAAGGGCATACGTCTGGATGTTGTTGCAGCCGTATCTCACGCTGGACGGTTTCAGTATGACCGTGCTGTCCGATGACGAGAAGGCTGCACTTCACGAAGTGGCCGGTCTGACACCGGCAATGATAGCCAGACTCAATCAGGTTATCGGTACGGATAACGACCAATGGCAGGCATTGCCCGGTCTGCTTATCAAAATAATGCTTGCCTCCATTTGACAATTCAGAAACGATTAAATACGACAGTTATGTTACAGTTATTTTATGATGATTTTCTATCGTTTGTGCCGCTCCAGCTTCCCCAGTTGTTGGATGTGACAACGATGGAAGCCCCGAAGTTCTATGACGATTATGTGCTGCTTTCTTTTCCCCTGACGGAGCGATATGAACTGGAAGAAGTGATGGACATCTTCGAGGATGATATGGAACTGATAATCCTTTATCATCATATCCCGTCAGGTGCGACCGTGTTCGGCAGCAGCACCTGTGCCTATTCCAACCCTGCCTTCGGTCAGATGTTCAAGATGAACGCAAGAGTGACTGATACCGGCAAGGTTGACCGTATAGATGTGACCATCTATGAGTCGTTGGAGTTTATGTGCTCCGACATCTGCCTTGACTTGAAACTTCACGAGCAGAACGGACATTTCAAGTATCGCAAGCCCAAGGAAGAGCTGCTTGCCGAGTTTATATGAGACGGACGATATACCTGCAAATGCTCTATCTGATAAATATGCACCGGAGTTGGGTTGTCGTAGAAAACGGGTGTGGATATTGCCAATGTGTCGCGTTCCGGCGTGGCAAAACCATATCTTATGTATCCCGTGTCCTCCGGCTTCGCAGTATGTTTCCACGAAACGGCTACAACCGTGGCACAATATGGAACATTCCGGAATACGAACTGGACAGGGCACTGGCGGTGTATCGCAAGAGAAATCCCGATGTTAAATATCGTCTAAAGAAAGGCGCGTCATATCTTGAAGCCAGGGATGCCGAGGCCATCATAGAGATTGCAACCTACGGATTGGTCATATTGGAACTGTCCGAACTGCCATTGATCAAGCAATACTGAATACACAAAAATTACAATTATGATTTGGATTATCATCGAACTGCTTTTTCCGATATTGCTCATTGTACTTCCGTTGGCATTGTACAAAAGCAACCGCCCTTTTATGGCAAAGTTCTGCCTGAGAATGACGGCAAGTGAGAGCGTGAGAAAATTCTATACGCAGAGTATGCTCATACTCTTGTTGCTGTATCATTATGTCTATGCCGGTGAGCATTTCGGGGAATGGGGCATCGTGCTTTCCACCATCCCCTGTGCCGTTATGTTTTCGTTCAGGCGTGCAGACTGTTGGATGCGCAGACTGCACGATGATAGGAAATGCTTTGTCTTGACCGCCCTGCTTGCATTGGCAATTTGTGCCGTACCGCATCTGCACACTCTGGCGGTTACTCTTGCCTTTTTTCTTTTGGCTGCCGCATTCTATCCGTCATCCGGTGTATTGGCCGGATGGCAAAACGAAGAGACACGCACGCATCTGAAAGAGAATCCCGAAGCATTGTCCGATTACTACTATCAGCATCATCACGCAAAGCTGCCACGAATACGTGGATAGTGGCAGCAGAATAGAATCCACATATAGTTAATCAAAAATTCAATCGAAATGACAGGAAAAGAGAATAGACCCGCCAATCAAGTATTGGCAGATATGGTATTCTTCGACTATCTCAAAGAGAAAGTCGGGGAACGGAAAACGAAGACCGGGGCTTACTGTGATTTGCTGGAAAAATCAACGGCAGGTTTTGTAGCTCCCTTTTTGAAGAAGCACGAGTATGTGTTGCAGGCTGGCCAATGTCATGTGACCATCTCCGACCTTGCAACGGAATGGCACTGGCACAGGGCGACTGTCAGGGCGTTCCTTGACAAGCTGGAGGAGATGGGATATATCCGTCGGACACGCTTTGCAAAGAGTGTTGTCATAACAGTCGCTTTTGCACCGGATAACATTGGCGAAGCCTCTGGTTCTTGCATCGGACAGACAGAATCACGCCCTGCCGATGAGTTGGATATGGCACTGTCCGAATGGATAACCGGCAATCTCTCCGACAATGATATGGGGGATATATGTGACCAATACTATGGCAAACGTATAGAGCCGGAAGCCGATCCGTCAGACATTGCTTCTTTGGTAAAACAAGCGACAGTAAATCTGACGGCTTGCAAAGAACTTACCCAGGAGCTTGTCGAGCGCATAGCCGTGGCAGGATTGAAGCGAGCCATACGAAATTCACGCTTCGATGCCCCGTCAGCTTTTATAGACTTCTTCGAGCGCAAATTGACTGGCGAGTGGCCTTCGCTTCTTGCTGCATCAAGGATGACTGCCAAGATTATTCTGTCCGGTGAAGACGAGGTCGCCGACGATGACTCCGGCGAGAAAAAGATGCTGCTCACGCTCCGTAAACCGTTCAAGGCTCTTTGGGCAAAACATCAGGAGCGCGAACAAGGACTTTTATAAGCCTTACAACCGATGTTGTAAATCATAGACGATTGTATAATCACGGACAGACCGTAAAGCTCCTACATTTGTAGGCTTGCCGTTTTAAGCGTGCAGCAGTGCTTGCACGTCCACCAAACAGAGGGAAGTATGGGTAACTCAATACCCCACACAACTAAGGTCGGTGGGAGCGGTTGCCAACAAACCAGCAAGCTGTGGCAATGGGTCTGTCCGATAAAAAGGAATGATATGACTGAAAAATCGTGGCAGGTAATGCACATGAACGTAATGAAAGGGTTTACAGCCGCACAAAGTAACGAACACCAGCGCAACTGGACCGAACGGGGCTGGGACTTTGCCATAGGGAAAGGTAAATATGACCGCCAAAGGGAACGTCTGAATTTTGAGGTCGCCAAAGGCGGCAAAATTCAAGCAATAGACAAAAAGCAGTCCATTCCGCAACGGATGGCTGAAAGCCTTTTGCGACGTGACATAAAAGATCCGAACGAGGGTTTGGCTGAACCGAAATACCGTACTGTCGTGGATTTTATTCTGAGTGGCTCACAGAGTACGATACGGCAACTGGCATTTGGGAACCAGGAGGTGGTATATGAACCCGGTAACAATCTGGAAAATGCCACACTCAAAAGGATGCCCGAAATAGAACAATGGGCAAAGGATATGTATCGTTTTATGAGTGAGCGTTTCGGTGAGGAGAATATCATCGGCTGTTATGTACATCTTGATGAACTCTCTCCGCATATGCACCTTACATTATTGCCAATCCAAGACGGGAAGTTTGCGTTCAAGAAGATATTTGCCGGAAAGGACAAACTGGAGTTCTCTGCAAGAACGAAGAAGTTGCATGACGAGCTTGCGGAAGTGAACAGAAAATGGAATTTGAAACGAGGCAGGAATGTCTCCGAGACCGGCGCAAAACATCGCACCACCGAAGAGTATCGCCGACATCTTTCGGCAGAATGTACCGGCATCGAGGAGCAGATTGTCCAACATAAAAAAGCGTTGTCCGACCTTAAAGTGGAAATCAGTCTGGCAGAGCGCAGGGTGAAAGGCCTTACTTCGATGGTGGATAATCTCCGCAAGGCGAAAGCCGAAAAGGAAAATCAGCTATCGGCATTGGAACGAAGCCTGCAATCCTGTCAAGGGGATGCGGCATCCATTGTCGCCGAAAAAGAACGTCTGGAAAAAGAGCTGGCTTCTATCCGGGAGAAATTGGCCGACAAGCAGGAGAAATTGCAGGTGGCTGACCGACAGCTTGACACCCTCAAAGGGGATATGGATGCCATCAGCGAGCGCACGGAAGAGTTGAGAGGAGAAGCGTACAAATATAGCCGTGAAATCCATTCCAATGTGGACGTGCTGCTCAAAGATGTAATGCTGGAGACGTTGGTGGGTGAACATTCCGCAAGAGTGGCAGAGATGAAGCCTTCGGAACAGGTTGCCTTTGACGGTTCACTGCTGCAAAGCCTGACAGAACAAGGGTCGGAGGTGATGCACTGTGCTACGCTTCTGTTTCTCGGTATGGTCAATGATGCCACCACTTTTGCCGAAACGCACGGCGGAGGTGGAGGCAAAAGCGACCTCAAATGGGGACGTGACGAGGACGAGGATAACCGTGCCTGGGCAAGGCGTTGCATGATGATGGCAAGTAGAATGATGCGGCCTGCATCCGGCAAAAAACAGAAGAGATAAGCGGCAGAAATGCTTTTCTCACAATGGATATATAAACCATAATGACAGATTGAATATGACAAAAAAAATATTTTTTATCATTGCTATGGCAGCAATATGTTGCACGTTGCAAGCGAAAGCGGATGTACAACCTGCACCACAGGACAGTGTCCGCACAGGTACATTTACGGATGCCGGACAGATGTTCCAACCGATAGAACCGACTTATCACAATGGAGTGTTTGTCTCTTCTCCCTGGAGTGGCAACTGGTTTGTCAGCCTGCAAGGTGGAGCAAATGCCTTCATCGGCAAACCGATTGGATGTGCCGACCTGTTTGACCGGGTAAAACCCGCGTTGTCCGTCTCGCTCGGCAAGTGGTTCACCCCACAGATAGGATTGAGAATCGGATATGGCGGTTGGCGGTATAAGGACTGTGAACTGACCGCAAACGACTATCATCATTACCACGCGGACTTGATGTGGAATGTGCTTGGAAGCCGATACGCCAAAGTGGAAAATCCACGTTGGGGAATCGTTCCATACATCGGGCTTGGAGTGATGCACAATCCGCAAAATGGAAAGTCCCCATTTGCTGTTTCATACGGGGTGCAAGGCCGGTACCGCATTTGCAAGCGGCTGACCGCTTTGCTGGAGATTGGCAATGTTTCCACATTTCAAGACTTCGACGGCTATGGCAAAGCTGGCCGTTTCGGAGATAATATGTTGTCCTTGTCCGCAGGATTATCCTTTGCGATTGGCAAAGTCGGATGGAAGCGTGCTGTGGATGCCACCCCTTATATTCGGCAAAACGAGTGGCTGATGGATTATGCTTCGGGGCTATCTGAAGACAATCGAAGATATGCCGGGCAGCATGATAGAGATATGCGGACGTTGGAGGAGCTGAAAAAGATTCTGGAGATTGAAGGCTTGCTTGACAAGTACAGCAGGATGTTCGATGACCGTGAACTTTCGGACAATACTTACCCAAAGAACAATTACAGCGGATTGAACTCTCTTCGGGCACGGTTGAAGAACAGGCATTGGGATGGAAAGACACCGCTTGCCAATGACAGCCTGATGCAGTATTCTGAAACTGCCGATACCATTATAAATGGCAACGGTGATACAGGCAATTCTTCTCGTGGCAATACTGCCGATTCCTTGACTGCTTCAAATGTAAGTGGCGACACGATTCGCAGTTACAGCCATTCGGATTATCTCGCTTTTATAAGTTCCGGAAATGAGTGCCTCGGTTCGCCTGTCTATTTCTTCTTTGAACTCGGCACGGCACACCTGACCGACAAGTCCCAGTTGGTCAATCTTGACGAGCTGGCTCGTGTGGCGAAGAAATACGGGTTGTCCGTAACTGTTGTAGGAGCTGCTGACGCTGCCACAGGAAATGCCGATGTGAACAATACATTGAGCGCATCGAGAGCTGACTATATTGCTATGGAATTGGACAAAAGGGGAGTGAATGTTGGACGTATAACCAAGGCCAGCAAGGGTGGCATATCAGATTATACGCCCACCGAAGCCAACAGGCATACCAAGGTGATGCTCTATATGAAGTGAAATACTGTTTGTTCTGATTGATATAGTTCTTATGAAGGAGAGCCTGTCCGCGATGGATCGGCTCTCCTGTTTTTGGAGGATAGCACTTATCCTAACTTCTGTATCTCGTTCCAATAGAAGAAAGCCTCCGTATTGGTTTTCTTCAATTTATTCAGTTTGGTTGACAGTGGGGATTGTATCATAGCATCTGCCAACAAACTTACTTCGGCAGGAGTATAATGTTTCACTTCATTCAGACCTCTGCTTATGAGTTTGGAGAGGTATGCTGCCTTTGAAGCGTTCGTGATGGCACTCTCCAATGAGTAAACTTCGCTATGTATAAAACCTCGCACTCTTTTTATGCCGTCTTGAAGTAACTGAAATTCTTCCGGATTATTTTGCCCGCGCAAGACGATGCACATTGCGGTGTTGTAAATGTCGTCTAATACAGTTTGAATGGTATCGGTTTCTAATCCTCGGTATTGAAGTTCGACCATTGCGAATTTCTTGAATGTCCCGGAAGTTACGGACAAATCTGTGATGATGTCAAAAAGCGATGCGATGTCAAACAACTGCTTACTGATTTCCATTGAACAATTCTTTTCTCCTTTGAAAAACGGGATGCCGGTCGTATGGGGTGCAAATGCGGTAAGTTTGTCGCCTAACAAATCCTCTTTGCTTGGCAACTTGACCATTACCGGCTCTCCGTATGTTTTCAGCAGGCGACTCTGTATGGGGAATTCGACAACATCTGAATAATGAATCTCCTCAAACAATACGTCCAATAATATCTTGTCCTGGTGTCCTCCTGTCGGATATGCAACTTGATAAAAGAATTTGGCGTGTTGCTTCGGTATGTCGGTGCGTGAAATTCGCTCTACCAACTTCACTTCACCAAAACCGTATTCTTCTGAATACTTTTCGAGGTAATCCTCTATCCTTGTTCCCGGAGGGCAGATTATATCAATGTCTATCGACAATCGTTTCCCTGTATCAAGATGCAGCATCAATGACGACCCGCCTTTGAAAAGGAACGGGCAGCCGGAACGCACCAGTGCTTCCAACAATGAAAATGCACGGATTGTCTTTTCCACAAGGGCAATATCTTTCACTTTATTGTCTTTGGCTGCTTGCTCTATCCAAGACAATGTCCTGCTTTCGGGATGTATCATATTTTTATTGTGTTGAGAATTTGTTCTGCTTTTTCCTTTCGGTTGCGACGTGAGGCATATCTTAACAGCCTCGTTTTTTTGATTTCGTAATCCGTAAAGGCATTTGAATATATAATATATAATTCATTACCTTGAAGGTGTTGCAATTCCTTGTCGGATATGGCATCGACAAGCATTTTTTCCAATGTGGGGACAGGACAGCCGTTAACGATGTCTGTAGGAGCTTCCTTGACCAGTGGACGGATTATGACCACATCCCGATTGGTGATATACCGTTCTGCAACCTCTTTTGAGGGATTCAGAAGGAGCGGTATGCCGATTTCCATTCCTTGCAGTGACAAGAAAACAGATTCCATTGCTTCCCTCTCGACATCTATCAATGTCATCTTTACCGCAGGCACGTGTTGCATCATCGCACTGAATATGGACGGTTGCCAGATGCAATAATCCACAAATGGGAATTTTTCCTTGATATGCTTGTTGATTGATTGCATAAACTCGTTAGGCTCGTATAAAAACTCGTGCTTTCGGTTTTCATTCAACCGATATGTCCCATGCGAAATTCTGACTATTCTGTTATCAGCGAGCATCCTGTTAAGAAGCACGGCAAGAGACCCCTCTGACACGCTTTCGATGCCGGAGTGGACTGCACCCAGAATGTCCCGTCTTGTGAATTGGCCATTCTGCTTTACTGCAATATCTATTATCTGGTCTGCTACTGTCATTGCTGTTCGTGAATTACACTGCAAAATTATAACAAATATGGCAAATATCAAAGCAATTTGCCGGATTTGTTATAATTAGACCGGCAATGCGAAGTGAGATACTATAACATATTTGGCAAATATTGGGCTGATTTGCCGATATTGTTATATTTTTATGGAGTGGTGTTATTGCTATATATCTGTAAATCCCCTTTTTTATCAGAAGAACATCTACGTCCTTTGTAAGCACTGCTTCTGGCAATTATACTCATTGCTTACATCAGCATAATGAAACTTCTCCGGCTAATCTTGTCGGCTCTATTTTCCTTTGCAAAGGTACTGCGGCGAGGGAACATCAAGTACCATTTCACTAATGCCTGGTGGACTTGACAACAACTTTCCGCAATTTCCGGCGGACGAAAATTGGGCATTTCATCAACTCCTTTGGCATTTGCTTGTCTTATCCCTCTTTTCCCTCAGTCTCTTGATTGCACGTAAAATTCAGACCCCGACAAGAAAGCCGATAAAGGCTTCAAAATAAGGGAGAAGAAAAACAAAAGTTCAACAATTAAAACAGACTGATTATGCACAGCAAGATTTTTCAAATCACAGTAGAGAAACCATCAAAGGACAACTTCCTGAACGAAAACACCCTTGAACAAGGAGACGGACATTACTACGACTATTGCTCGGAGATAAACGAAGAAGACCGCAAGTTTCATATTTCCAATCTGATAGACAGCATCCTGCCCAAAGGGATGTTTGAGCTTGTGGAGGATGACACAATTCGATACAATGGTGGAGCGGATAAGTGGAAAGAGGAGTTTGTGGCAACATTGCAAGAAAAAGTGAAAGAAGTTACCACAGAGAACTGCACGATGTGGATTGGGGCGGTGTACCAACTTGAAAAGTACCTCAAAAATCCGCTTGACACAGGCTATCAATTCTATATGGATGAGCAGGGCATTACCGGCTATGCCGAACAGTCATACGAATTTTTGCGTACCGTAAGCGAATTAGAACCGGGAACATTGCTTTACATAGGGGGAGTTATCGGCTATCATTTCTAAGCCTATGAGAACGAGAAGAATGTCAAAAGAACAAGGGAAGCGATGCAACATCAGTCGGTTTCCTAATTTCCACTGCACAGGCAGCGTCAAGGGAATGAAACGGATGTACTATGGAAATCAAGCGTTGCTCGTGAGGTGTGGAGCATATATCTACAATGTTTCGAGCGAACCAAGTATCTATCACCAAGCAAAATGACAGGTATTGTGAGCGGAAAAACGCACGGCAAATCCGTTAACGAATGAGCGCATAGTCTGTTTTGCTCTTTTTGTCAGCCACTTGTTACAGGATATATTGTAACAGGTGGTTTTTTGTGTCCGGATTCGGCAACCTGCCGAGTGCCGAAGTTCCACTTTTTTAGAGCCATAAGTGGATGGACAACCATTTGTAAATTAGCTCTGTGCGTAAATCTTACCACTTGTATAACCACTTTTACCACTAATCCACCACTTGAATACCAAGACCGTTTGGCACTGTTATAATGTCGGATGTACCCGGCTTTGAGCCGACCGTCACGCCACACGGCATTGTTTTATTGTGCAAAGGTACTGCTGTGGCAGAACGCCAAGTATCGCTTGCGCTAACAATTTATTGGACTTAACGACAACTTTCCACGAATGTACCATTAGTGGTATTTCATTAACTCCCTGTTTGTTCACTTGTCTTATCTCCCTCTTTCCGCAGTCTTGAACGCACATAAAACATATCCCGATGGCGAAGCCGAAAGGCTTTCAAGCAAAGGGAAATAAAAACATCATTATGGCAAAGACGATAGACATTGAACTTCAAAAGCAGTTGGACAAACCGCAGATATGGTTTTACAAGTATTTCCCTGCACGCATACGCAATGTGGGCGAGCGTGAGATAGCAGACCGCAAATTGGTCTTTGACTTCAAGGACGGGCGGGCATACGAAGAAGTCGCCCAACTCACGGCAGCCAATATGACAGAACGCTATGGAGCGTCGTGTGCCGATATTGTATTTTCTCCCGTACCGGCATCCACCGACAAAAAGAACGAGATACGTTACAAGGCATTTTGCCAAAGAGTGTGTGAACTGACCGGAGCTATCAATGGCTATGACTATGTATCCGTGAGTGGCGAGAGGCTGACCATTCACGAGAACCGCAAGGCAGAGAAAGAAGTCCGCAAGGTAAACATCATTGAGTTTGATGCGGCTTTTTTCAACGGCAAGTCGGTAATAGTCTTTGATGATGTGATAACCAAAGGATTGAGTTATGCCACCTATGCCAACCAACTTGAAAGACTTGGCGCCAATGTGCTCGGAGGTATGTTTCTCGCAAGAACCCATTACAAAGTGAAATGATATGACCCAGACAAAGTATGACAAGGCAGTGTCCGTTTGCTTCAGCGGACACCGCATCATCCCATTCCTCTATGGGAAGCAACTGAAGCAGCAATTAAAGGCAGAGATAACCAAGGCATACGCTGACGGCTACCGCCATTTTTATTGTGGTATGGCAATAGGGTTTGATATGTTGGCGGCAGAAGTCGCCATCTCGTTGCAATCTGAATTGCCAGACCTGCAAGTCATTGCCGTGATACCGTATCGTGAACAAGCCGGGCGGTGGAGCGATGCGATGAAAGCCAAATATGACACTATCCTCCGTAATTCGGATGATGTTATCATTCTGAGCGAACACTACTATCAGGGCTGTTTGCTTCGACGTAATGACTATATGGTTCATCACAGTTCGCGTCTTATTGCGTGGTATGATGGCAAACCAAAAGGCGGTACGTTTTATACCTGCCGCAAGGCTACGGCGAATGGACTGGAAGTTATAAATCTCTATGACGGTTCAATCGTATGACAGGCATCTTGTTTTAGCGTGTTCTGGGACACAGCGGCAGTCCTTTGGCATATATGTAAAGGCTGTTCTGCCAGCCATTGCATATATGGCAGGGCACGCTGCTGATTCTGATGTGCCTGTCAGTCGCCGTGCTATCCTTTTATATCTTCGGAATCTCCGTCCTCCCTTTTCCTTTCCTCCCTTTTTTAGTCTTCCTTTTCACTCTTTGGCTGTGCGACCTATGGGATAGAATTTTCCGCAAAGGTAACCGGCCGTTCCAATCCTGCCAATGCCGGCATACTGCCGCGAGTGACACGCAAAAATCTTCCTCTGTCGAGCGTATTTTTCCGGTTCAGCCTTGTCCGATTGTTCCTTGCCACCTTCAGAAAGCAGAAAAATCTTCCCGGCGGTCGCAAACAGGCCGAACAGAGGGAAATAAAAACAATAAATCAAAAAGACAATGAGCAAGTACGATTTTATCAAGCAGGGCAATCTCCTTTATTGGCACGACCCCGACAACGGACTGTCAGACGGGGCTTACAGAGTGGTTTCCGCACCCGAAGAAATTGAGGAAGATAGTATTATCCTAATTGCGACAGACTCATCAGAGGCAGAGGTTTTGGCATCGGAGTTATCACCGATAAGCACACCGATAAGCCACAAAGACGAGTTTATGAGTTGGAAGAAAAAGCGTGAAGCCGAAGGTATGGTATTTTTCAATCGTCTGTCCGAAGTCGTGGAAACAGACAGTGATTTGGCTGTAGGTGATATGGTGGCGTTCACTAATGACTACGGGGTAGTATTCGGACCACAAGAAGTGCTGGCTTTCAGAGAACCTTGGAATGGCGGCAGATGCGTGTATCTCGACAGCGACGCCTATTGGTTTCCCGACCGCCCCGAACAGCTTACAATCCTAAGCAAAGGAGGTGCGAAATGACAAACGAAGACAAAATCCTAAAACGACTTTGCGGCAATATCGCCGCAGGTCGTTTCAACTGGCGGAAATATTGTACTCCGCAGTCATACTTCGGTTGGGAGATTTGTGTTACTCCATTGCATTGTTCTTACGGACAGATAGGTTATACCGTCTATTTCCCTTATACCAATATGCCGGAAGTGGAATACGACTGGGATATGGGCAAACTGACCATTGACGGCGAGAAGTGGAGAAGCTATTTGCAGAATAATCAACAATCATAAAAAATATCAATATGGCACAGAATTTTTATACCAAATGGCAGGATGCCATCCTTGCGGATGCAGGAGCTTATGTTTCAAAAGAGTATCGCAGTTTCCAAACGGCATTGGTGCGTGAGATTTCCAAATACGCAACAGCCGTTGGCGCAAAAGTAACGTCCGACTCAAAAGAGCATTATAGTACCTCTTGCTTTGTAGAGCGTAACGGCAGGTTTGTTTACATCAGCCACTCTTCCACTCTGTCCCGAATGGATAACGGCGTTAGAATTGAACTCGACTCGTTCCTGATTCGGACAGCCAAAAGCGCAAATGATTGCAGAGGAGGATATAACCAGTTTTGCGATATGGCAAATTTGCAGTCGAAGATAGATGATTTGTTGGAGGAATAACCAGTAAACAGGAGGGGATGCGGAGCAAAAACTGTTTCGCATCTTCTTTTCCTCTCTTATGGGCGCATCCGTGCGCCCTTCCTTTTATACGATTAAACCTTTAATCGAGAACATAGTGTTCCTGCACTTATATCAGTCTAAAATCCGACCTTTATAATATCATATTCCCCCTTGATAGTTACAATCTTGATTTATGCCAGCCTGCCCCTTTGATATTGTTTTGCAAAGGAAACGCCGTTTCGTCAAATGTCAAATATCTGTTTCAAGAAATCTTCCTCTGACAAGCAGAGCGTATTTCTTGCCATCCATTTGCCTTATTGTCATTCCCGGCTCTGATGAAAGCAAAAAATATCCTTCGGACAGGCTGGGAATCAGTCAAGAAGAGGGAAAGAAAAAATGTTTAACACTCAAAATTAAAAGGAAATGGAGTACAACCATCAATTAACAGAGAATGACAAACACTTTGCGGATGAGTTTTCGGACTATGTGAACGGCAAAATGGGTTCACCCCGAAAGATAGGCAAGGCATTGGCGGATGACCACCGCTATTTGGTCAGCGAGAAAGCCAAGATGATGTTCTGCTTTATGGAACAGTTGGCGGAAAACTGGCACAGGGGCAGGTATGACGAACGCAACGAATGGGCGTGCCGTCTGGCGGCTGAAGCCATTGACCATTTGGCAGAAAACAACCTCTATCATCTACCAAAAGAGTATTACGAAAATCATAAACAATAATGGGTATGGAAGCACTTTTAATCGCCACACCAAAGTGGAATATCGCAGAATGGAGCAACTATGAGCCGATGACAACCTTTTGGCAGGATTTCTCTATTGCCGATATGTTCGGGAACAATGCCATTATGGAAACATACGAGCGAGCCAAATCCGAGTGGAAAAACAATTACAAGTATTGGACAGAGCTGTGTCTTGTCCTTAATCACAAAATCTGGCAGTGGCACGAGAGGGACAATCAGAAAGCCGCCCTCTATGACCGCCTTTGGACGGAAGCGGACAGAATGACCGCTGAATGGTCGGACGAGCAGCAGTTGTATTATTTTCAGATAACGGACTAATCAACCGGTGGGGAGATATGAGAGGTCTCCCCACTTCAAACTCAAAGACGATGAGCATACAAGAAACTATACAGAAAGTGACGGAGATAGCTCAAAGCAAGGGCTGGAGCGTAAACGTGGACGGCAAGAACCAATCAAATATTCAGTTCGGGTTTCAACGTTACACCAACAGTGGGCAGGATTTCAATTTCAATGCCCAAATGCAGCACGAGGACATTGACACCCTCATTTATGACATAGAACAATATTTCGAGGGCTTTGACCCTGATTATGAAGCCTATCTGTGGATAGGAAGCGACGGACACGGCAAGAATGGCGCACCCTACCACATCAAGGAGATTGTTTCGGATATGGAGGAAGCGGAAATGCAGATACACGACTTGTTGAAAGCACTTGAAATAGAGTTTATCCAATGCGCACAATGACTTTGCAGGATTGCCTCATTTGATAATATGGGAAATATAGCTTTGCCATACCTCTGACTTGACAATCAGCGGGTGCGGCAAGGTGATAGTCTTGCCATAGAAGATGGCAGCTACCACCTTGCCGCCGTACCGTTCTATCTCCCTCTTGTAGTCAGCCAAGCTCTGCCCTGTTGTCAGTACATCGTCGATGATGATAATCTCTTTCCCTTTTATATCCCCCGTAATGCGGTAGTTCCGTTCGAGCACACGGTTCTCGTGACCTTTGGCTTCGTGCAGGCTTTCACGCGGCTCGAACATATCGACGTCGAGCAGCCCTGATGTCAGTTCCGGACGGTGGGTACGGATATACCAGTTCAGACACTTGAACCGCTGGAGGTACTTGAACTCGTCGCTGCACGGCATAAACATAATATGATAGGGCTTGCCGTCCGCTCGCAGGGCATCCACGCAAGCCTTGAAGAACTCAATGCCGTGTATTTCCCCCTCTTTGAACTGATAAAGCAAATGGTTGGACTTCCGTTGCTCATCATTGAGGAACGCCTTGTACCGGGACGGATAATAATACCCGTAGAATGTCATTCTTATGCCGTGAGACTTGAACGGCTTGAGGGGCGGATGTTCCTCGAACAAATCCGGGTGCGACAAACAGAACATTCGACAAGCATCTTGATGACCGGCCATTACAGCCAGACGGCAGTAACGGTCACGCTCTTCCGCATTGTCAGCCATCCGTGCAGCGGCAAATGCAGCTTCTCCGGCTTTCCGTCGCCAGTAACCGATGATACACCACAGCACACCGACAACGCAGAGCAGGAGTGTGAATACAAGTCTCTCGTTCATCTTGATTCGGTTATATCCAAAGCACTGGTAATCTATAGAAATGCTTTCTTCGATGAAAATTGTTCTCTAATTACCCATTCTCTAATTCTATGCACATTTTGCAATATTGTCCCCCACGTAAAATGGATTCACAGATTTTTATTTGAAAAGTCTTGTCTTTCCATAACGTATGCAGGACGTAGAGGATGCTTTGTTTTGAACACTCACAGAGCAATGGCGTTGAAACATAGCCTCGCTTATACAGCATACAGGAACACTCCATAAAGTACAGATGGTAAGTTGAACCTTTTTTCACGATTTCGCTTCTAACACCGGGCAATTCATCTGCCTTTAAGAAGAACATATCCAAATCACCGTCTGCCTTTTCATACAAATCTTCATAGATTTGTAAAGTTCCGCATTTCACACAATTCTTTCCACATTCCGAAAAGAATATGGCCCTTTGTTCTGGGGACAAGCAGGCAATTCCTTTTTCAAGTCCTTTGAACCAATCAGATAATTCCATCATATTTTCAGGATTGAATGATAATTACATTTTTCGGTCATATCCTAACCACCACCTTACCCTTTACAAGGTCTTATGCTTCCAACAGCTCGCTTGTTTTCGCCCAATAATAGTAGGCTTCCGGGAGATTGCTCTTCAACTTGTTCAGTTTGTTGGTCAGCGAAGGTCGGATGACCAGGTCTTTTATATCAATGGGATTGTTTGAATAGGGTTCTGTTTCAGTGATTCCCCTCTCTATCAGAGTGGCCAAATAAGCCGCCCTTGCAGCATCGATAATGGCATTGTCTATCAGATAACGCTGCTTGTACATAAATGACTTGACTCGGATGATTCCGTCTTGTATCAAGTCAAAATCACCCTCTCCGGCTTTTCCCCGTGTGGATATGCAGAGTGCCGTCTGACGGATGTCGTTGAACACCTGTCCTGTATCTGTTCCCAAAGACCGGTACGAAAGTTCAACTACGGCAATCTTGCGGAAAGCCTCTGTGGTAATCCGCAGGTTTGAAACATTTTCAAACAACCGCCCCACATCATAAAGCTGCTTGGCTATTTCCATCGAGCAGGATCTGCCGTTCTTGTAATAAGGTATGCCGGTCGTATTGGGTGCGAAAGCCGTCAGTTTGTCTCCCAGAATATCTTCTGCGGACGGCACTGTTACCATCAACGGCTCTCCCTCCAGCCGTATGAACGGACAGTCTATGGCTATTTGTTGGGTACGGAAATAATGGATGTCCTCGTACAGCACATCCAACAGGATATAGGATTGCGCATCGGTATCGTTCCGGTAGGCAATCTGATAGAAAAACTTGGAATGGCTTTTGGGGATGTCCGCGTCGTCACGTTGCTTGCGTTCCACAAGTTCCAGGTCGATAAAGCCGAAATCGGCAAATGACTTCAGATAATCTTCGATATTAGTTCCGGGAGGACAGATGACATCAATGTCTATTGACAGGCGGTGGGCGGACTTTCCGAGTATGAGCATGAGGGCGGTGCCTCCTTTAAAGACCAGGGGACATCCGGCTTTGACCAGCATTTCAAGCAGGGACAAGGCACGGATTACTTTCTCTATCAGGTTCTTGTCATTGTAGTGCAGTTCGGATGAGACCTGTTCAATCCATTCTGTTGTAAAACACTCTTTCTTTATCATTGTATATTCAAGTTTTCTATTATTGACGATAATTCCTCCTTTGCTTTACGCCTGTCGGCATATCTGAAAAGCCGGCTTCGGTTGACGGCGTACAGGCTAAAGGCATTTTCGATGATGCGCTCGCTCTCACTGCCTTGCAGATAGAAGAAATCCTTATCCCTCAATATGTCCACCAACAATTTTTCCAGCGTGGGCATAGGCACGCCTGACACCTTTTGCAAGGGGGCTTCCGAAACAAGGCTTTTTACAAACAGGACACGCTTGTCCATATCCACATACCTGTATATCATTTCCTTGTCAGGGCGTAGATAAACATCACGGCTCCCGTCTTTCAGAAAATTGAAAACGGTTTCTGCCGAATCCCTGTCCGTTTCCACATAGATGACCCGATTGGATGAAAGGTGATGCTGCAAAGGTGCGATAATCTCTCCCTGATAGACACAGAATTTTGCAAACGGAAAATTCTTCCGTAACAAATCATACACTTTCCGCACGTCCTCCACCGGTTGGGGTGCAAAGGTCTGTTTCATTATTTTGGCATACACTCCGCGTCCTGTTCTGACCAGTGCGTTCTCATTCACGAGCCTGAACAGATACCACGATAAGGACGATTTGTTTATATCAATCTTTTCGTGGAGATGAGCATACAAATCCCCTATGCTAAAATCACGATGATTTTCAGCATAATTAAGTATGGATGTCGTTATTTCGTTGCTCATATTATTGTTGTTCCTATTTACGCTGCAAAGATAGCAAAATTTCGGCACTTTTTCCGATTAGTGCCGAAATTTTGTACTTTTATAAAGGACATTCATTCGTGAACACCCCGGTTTTTCTCTGCAAAATATCGGCACTAAATTCAAATAGTGCCGATATTTTGTGATTATTACAGTGCCCACAATGGCAACCTGCTCCTGTTATACAGACTATGCTGTCCTTTCCCGTAAGCTATTGGCAGGTCTTTCTTTTTCTTTTCGTCGGCGAATGTAGGACGAAGCGCATAATCGCCAAGCCGCATTACATTCGGATAGCGAAAACAGACTGTTGCACGGTCGGTTTTCTATCCGGGTTTGGCTTATGATGCCGTAGCTTCATCCTCTGGTTGCCTCAAAAAGCTGAAAAGCAAACCTGCACAGCAAACGAAAGCAGGGAAAAGAAAAATCAATTAAAAATAAATCAGTATGGTAGAAGAAATCAGACAAGGCGGCAAAGTGATATTGTCGGGCGACGATGGCATTTCCATCCCTATGATTTTCAAAAACCTTTGTGGTAAGAATTTCACAGGCGCGGAGTACAGGAACTACATCAAGCATATCGCTTTCGGGGAAATGGGGCTTGAACCTGGCAGTATTTCCTATTATCGGGACAATGTTTTATACAAGAACGGTACAATCCCGAAACTTTGAACAGGCAAATTTCAAACTTCAAAATCAGCAGAATATGGAAACAACAACAATTCATCCGGCGGAGGCTTATCTTCGCGACGAACAAAATCCCCCTTCACTATATGTAAGTATTGCTGGAAAGCGCAGACGTTTGTTTATCAACCGTGGCCGAGAGAATGTTATCGGCATTATCGCATTAGGGAAACGCAAAAGCGGCTATGTGTTCACGGACTGGGCGAGCATCGAGAAGATATACTATCCGTCATCTTCTCCCAAAGATGCAGCGGACACGGAAAAGAAATTGCTTTTGAAATACCAGAAACTTGCCCGACTTGCCACGCATACAAACGGCTGGCTACGGGAAATCGCTATGGCAGACCCAGAAAAGTCTCTTTACGAGAACCACATCACGACAGGAACAGCCATCGACGGTAAGTGCATCCGTCTTTCCACCATCGAAAAATACTGTGGGGCAACAGAAATGCGGCTCTTTAGGGAGGCAATGAAAAATAAAGAGAAATTCTCCACCTGCCGTTTCAATTTCTGCGGATATGACGGTACGTTATGGTGCGAACCACGCGAAAATGGAGATATGGCGGCAGGCTTCAGCAAAGAATATCGGGATTGTGGAAACGGCTACTACTACCTGCTTATCAACGATGAGTATGTGATAGGCTACGATATTGACTGACTTGTATGTGGGACATAGAGAAACCGTATCGGGCATAGGCTCGGTACGGTTTTATGTTCCGCGTGGGCATAGGCGGTTCAGCCGCAGGGAGAAGACTCCCTACGGCTGAATATCCTTATAGTCAGCGGTGCATACCACCGCTGTATTCCACCTCCTGTTCCCGATACTGCTCCATTTGGTTCAGTTTCTCTTGGACGGACAAGAGATTACCGTCAAGCGAACTCTCGTGGTTGTATGTGAAGCTGTGGCTGGCAACAAGCCCTGCATTGGCCACCGTACCGACATCCAGCGTGTCGGCATCCCTGTTATACCCGGCATAGAGAATATCCCCGTTTGGCATTTCAAAGGCCGGTATGCGCTGTTTCGTCATTGCCGAGAACTCTTCTGCCACCATATCTTTGGCTACACCCTTTATATCATCACTTGCCAGCCGGACACCATACCGCTTGATATGGTCACGGATTTCCTGCTCCGAGTATTTCAGCATTACCTCGTATGTGCCACCTACGCTGTTGTTATAGACAACAGCAAAATCCTTGTCCTCTACCAGCAGGCTGTCACCCCTGTTCTGAAGAGGCGAGGCGAATGTATATTCCTCGTTGATGCCGTTGCCGTCATAGTATTCCTTGGCAAGCCGGAGCAAGCCGTCATAATCGCCTCTGTCTTTAAGCGCGTCCAGTTGCGCGGTGTCATCGGAGGACTGCAAATAGGCAACGGAAGAATAGAATACCTTTTCTTCGGGTGCGGACTTCCCGGCATTTTGATTTTGCCTGTTGTCCTGTTGCTTTTGGGCACTCTGTTCCAATTCCTTTGCAATCTTATCCACGTTCTGCGTAACCATTGAAGTCGCCCTTTTTACATCCAGAAGTGTTGTCTTGATGAACTGGGGGGACTCCTTCAGGCTGTCCAGCCAGGATTTCAGATAGGCGCAGCTCTCTTCTTTCAGAGCCTTGCTCATACCGTAACGCTGTGCCACCAACGCGCTGCCCAGTTCGGCCACCAGTTCCTCACGGGCATACTCATCCGAACCGAAAGCGGCAGGCTTGATACGGTCGAGCTGCCCTTCAATGCCCGTGCTGTGGGTCATCTCGTGCCAGAGCGTACCGTAGTAGGACTCGCCATCCTTGAACTGCGTCTTTTCAGGAACGACAATCTCGTTTTTGGAGATGGAAAAATAGGCACTGTCCTGGTGCGTCGGCTTGATGGGGCAAATCCAGCGGTTGTCACGGATCATCACGTCCATAGGCTCGAAGGACATTTTCTCGCTGTCATCCAGTTTCACCCCTGCATATTCCTGCTCCAGTTTCTCCCAAAGTTCCGGACGTGCCTCCCGAAGATTGGTCTGCTGTACATTGAAGACCCTGAAAACCTGCATCTTCGGATATACGTTGTACATCTTCTGCTCATCCTCGGACAGCTTTTTATAGTCGTCATATTTGATTTTCTCCTTGGTCTCCTTGTGGATGCAGGTAAATGTGGTGAGCATCACCGGGAAGGATTTCTCCCCACGGTTCACCGACACCCTTGGCAGTTCCACGCCCTCCTTGGCCTGTTTCTCTGTCGGCTTGTTCAGCCGCTGCACACAGTCAAAGGTACAGAAACGTGGAATCTTGTAGCCGTTTTTCTCGCAGTGGAGAAGCAGCATCAGGGCGTTCATCCCGTTATACTCACGCCCTGACAGGTTCTTCGGCCACCCTAAACTGCCCTCGGTAATCCACGGCTTCGTCCAGTCCTTGCTGATGGTCTCGATGCGCTCGATCATCATCTCCGCAAAGAGGTCAAGAGCCTTGTCCTCTGCGGACGGCCCGTCACTGTTCTGTTTCCTGTAACCTGCCATAGGTGTCAGTTGTTAGGGTTATACGGAGGTTTTACATACTCCGACATTTCCGATACCTTGCAGGCGATATTCAGCTTGTCGTTATACACGGACAGCTCCAGCTCGCCCTTGACCTCGATGCCGGTCTGCGGTTGCAGCCACCCTTCACGTTCACGGTCGAAGCCCACGAAGCGCACCCAAAGGTACTCGAAGCCGTCATTGACCTTTTCTGCCGAGAAAGCGGAGAACTGCAAGAACTTCTTTCCGTTCTTGCCAGTCTTCTCGTCGATGTTCTTGCCCGTCTTTCCACGGAAGTGCATATCGCCGCCTATGGAATCCTCATTGGAACCGACGGAAAGGCTGACCGACGAAGCGGACAGGTTGAAATAGAGGTTCTCTCCCCGTTTCTTGAAAGTCAGCACACCCGAAATTTCCATTCTTTTACCCACGGCATAATCGGACAGGCCGGTTTCCTCACCATCTTTGGCTACGGAAATCTCCACCGTCTTGTTGATACCGTTTTTCGCCGGGACAACACAGTTTACGGCAAATGCCGTGAACGGTTTCCCTTCGTTGTTTGTGCGCACGGCAGCCGCCCGGCTGACAGTTCCGCACACCGTTACATTACATTTTATCATATTGCTTGTAGTTTGAATTTAACCAGAACCATTTGACCAGAATATCCTGTTAAATGAAAACCGCCCGCAGTAAAAGCCAGTCCTAATCGGGCGCACGGATTTTAATCCAGACTATTCCCAAGGCAATGATTACCTGCACACCCACAATCACGAGTGTCGCCACCGGGCCGAACAGCCGGTAGTAAACGAAGGTGTGCAGTCCTGCAAGGGCCAGTCCCGCCAACAACAATCCTATTTCCATCATCACGCGTTTCATTATCTTCTGATTTGTTCGTTTTGGCTCTGTTGTTCCGACATTCCCTGCTCGAAGTTCTGCGAAGCCTGCTGTGAAAGGACAATGGCGTTGACCATACCTGCCACCCGCATCCGCTTGCTCTCTTCCGAGAGTCCGGGATTGTTCAAGGTTGCGGACAGGCGGCTCAGCTCGCTTGCGCTGAGTTCCCGTGAGACTTGCAGGGTGCCGTTGTCGGCTTGCAGGACAGCCTTGTTGCCCTCGTTTATCACAAGGGCGCAAGCCTTCATATGGGGCAGCAGCAAGGTCAGGTCCACCTTCCGCTCACCGGCCATTTCCGAAATGGCAGCCTTTTGTTCCTCCTCGTCCTTGTTGTCGATTACCACCGCCAGCATCATCAGCGAGGAAAAGGCTTTGACAACCATATCCATAATCGGGTCGTTGGTCCCGGATAAGCCGACACCGCTATCCTCCGAAGAGAGCAGCTTTTTCATCCAGTCTTCAGGATTTTGAGTCTTGGACTCCTGTGCCGCAAGAGATGAACCGGTCTTGTATTTCGCCAGCAAATCGTTGCCGTTATGCAGGGCTTGGAGCTTGATGTTTCCCTTTTGGGCTATGTCCGCCAGATAGACGGCAGGGTCTATGTCCCGTTTCTGCCCGTCAGCGGTAATCTGTGCCACCCCGAAATGCAGGTGCTCGCCCGTAGTCCGTGTGCCGGTATTGCCCGACATTCCGAGCTTCTGTCCGGCTTGAACCGTATCGCCGACCTTGACATCGACGGATGAAAGGTGCATATAGGTGTTCTGTATCTTGCTTCCGTCCTGCCTGTCATATTCTATGGTAACGTACTTGCCTCCGGCAGCGTTGGCGTTGTGTCCTGTTGCCACGACCTTGCCGCCCGTTTCGGTAGCCAATACCGCATCCCCCTTGCAACGGATGTCGATACCCTTGTGCATCTGCTGCTTGCCGGCATCCATCGGGTCGGTACGCATCCCGAAAGGTGAGGTGACAAACAGAAATTCATCACGCTCGACAGGGAATGAATAGGCATTTGCCTTTTGTTCTGTTTCCACATTCGCACCGGCTTCCAATCCCTGCGCCTTCATTTCAGCAATGACCATTTGGTCGTATTGCTGCAATCCGTTAATCTCGATGATCTTCTGCAAGCTCCGGGCATAGTTGCCACCGCTTGCATATCCGGCTTTGGCAAGCCCTTCCGTCCAGCCCTTGTAATCATCGGGAGACAAGTCGAAACATCCGGCATACCGCTTGTTCTCCACAAGGAATTTGGAGTGGTGCTCGTAAGAGTCGCCCACGCTGTCATAGCTGCAAAACTTCTCGTTGGGCTTGTCATCGGTATATAACCCGTACCTGCCGCCTTGCGCTATCCACTGCGGAGTGGCTTTGATGCCGAAATGGTTATTCTCGTTAAGGGCCAGGCGGCTTTGCCCGTTGCTGCTCTCCAGTATGCCCTGTGCCAGGGTCACGGAAGCGGGAATACCGTATTTGCGCATCTGTTCCATCGCAAATTCGGCGTACTTCTCTGCATATTGCTTGTTCTTGCTCATTGTATTATATGTTTATCGGCGCATACCCCGCGAGTTTTCTTCCTGTTCTTCAACTTCTTCCTTGGGCTGCTCCGGTTTGATTTCCTCTTTTTGGCTGACTTCCTTTTCGATTTCTTCCCCCATCTTTTCGGAAGATGTTTGATTTTGCGACCGGTCTTTGTCCAGCACGTCCGCAAAGAGTGTGGCTGCCAGATGTTGCTTGAAGCCGTTCCTGTCCTCCGCAATCCACATCCGCTGCCATTGCTGGGGTGTGACGCTTCGGGGTTGCAGCCGTTGGTTGTCGATGGTGGGAGCGCACAATATCGCCCCGTTCTTGGTCTTGAACACAGCCACGCGCTGTATGCGGTTCAAGTCGATGCGCTCGTCTGCCGTATGGAACAGATCCACCTTCAGGTCGGGTTTGCTTTCTGCGAGAGTATAGTATTTCCTTGCCAGTTCGCCACGCACCTTGTCGATGTTGTCCAGCGACTGCTTGAGGGTGGTGAAGAAACGGTTCAGGTCATCCTTTTCGGGATAGACGCTGTAACCGCCTTTCCCTTCCGGCTTGATGAACAACGCCCAGCGGTTCTTGTCGTCCTGCACCATCTGAACCTGCTCGAAGCCCGGTTCGTCGGCTTGCTTTACCGCAGGAGTGGCGTCGATGGTAGAGAGTGTCTCCAACGCCCAGTTCTTCAGCCGTGCCACCTCTATCTGCTTCTCGGCGAAGTAACGGTCATCGGGACGGTAGCCCAAGGCCCCGTCAGGGTTATAGAAGCGCACGTTCTCTATGCCGTTTTTCTCCAGGGCGGTCTGTATGCGCTGCTTGTTCATTCCCTTGATTTCGTTGTTCACCTCCAAGGATGCCCCGGCCGGCAGAATTACGTCGGCACTCTTGCTTTGCCTGTCAATGACCAGGACGATGGTCTTGTTCTCCTTGTCGGGGTGTTTCCTTATCTCATCCGCTACAAAGAAATGTTTGGGCATCTGCTCCTGCATCCGCTCTGTCTGGCGGTGGTTGCGGTAGGTGGCGTACTCTATTTTCTCGCCGCGCTCCGCCTTGCGTATGACCTCCAGCGCATTGTTGACGTCGCTCTCGACGGCATCTATCAGGTGGGGGTTCTCTTTCAGCTCCCGGTTCCAATACTCCACCAGTTTGAGGCTTGTGTCCGACAACCGGGCAGGCAGTCCCATTTCCAGCATCTTGATACCCGAAGCGACTTCTGCAATCAGCCGTTCCTGCTTGACCGCATCCTCGGTAGGCGGGACACCGTTCTTCATCACCATTCCCTCACGGGCAAGGCGTTGCTGGTGTCCTGTGGCCGACACGATTTGTCGCAAGGTCTCCTGCGCGTAGTCGGTGTAATGCTCAAAATCCTTTTGTCGGGGGACGTATATCGCATCCTTCTGGGAGTCATAATGAGCCACACCGCTGCCGTCCGTGCGGACAGGTGCCAGGTTTCTGGAGACGGACTGCACGAAGGCATTGAACCGGGGTCGCAGCTCCCGCAATTCCTTCTCTCCGAATCCCTGCTCGATACTGTTGCCGTGCTTCTCCAGTGCGGCGTCGTATGCCGGCTTGTCAACGTGGGGAAGCAGGGTCTGGTCTATGTTGAACAGCGTGCGTATCTCCCTGTTGTGTACTCCCTTGTATTGGTTCTTCTCTTCGGGTGTCAGCTGCATATAGTCACTCCTTGAAATGACCTCGTTGGGATTGTTCCTGTTCACATACTTGTTCCAGTTATAGAACAGGAACGGCACGCCTTTCTCGTGCTCCCGGACGGACGCACCCATTGCCTTCGCCTCGCTGTACAAGGTGAAAAGGTTGCTCTTGCAGCCGTTCTTGTCCGAATGTAATGCCATAAACAAGGCATTGAAGGGACTGACGGCCACGCCTGTGGGGTAAAACTTGGGATAGCCCTTGCCTGTGGCATTGAGCCAATGCCCGTCCGCCTTGACCGCCCCGTCCAATGCACCGGAGAGCAGTTCGACCTGTTTGTCGGCGGCATTTTTCTCAAACTGTGATTTCTCTTTCATATATGCTTGTATTTTATTGTTTCACGTTGTCTGTATAACCCGTCTTGCATTGTATTTCAATTCCATTCTTTTCCTCCGCTTCATAAGTTACTCTGTTCGCAAGACTTGATTGTTTCCCTCTGTTCCTTCAACCGTCATTGCACCCCTCTGCTTCGTACAATCGTCTCCCTGTCGTTCTCCTCATAGTTCTGCGACATCATCTGTTGCGTGCGGTCGCTCTTGGCAAGGATGGCGTTGGCAAGCGTATTGAGCGGCAATGCCCCTGCTTGGTAGGCTGCCACCACCTTTTCGGGCAGCTGGATGGTGCAGGGCACTCTGTCTATGGTGGCAATGAGGTTGCTGCCTTGTAATATCGGGTCGGAAATGCGTGGGTTCAGCGGCTCGTCGGCGTAGGTACGATATTGGATCGGGCGGTTTCCGCCATTCAAGCGATAACTGCTTTCGTCCTTTTTCCACCCCAGGGCTTCGTGTCCCGCCTTGTTCACCAAGTTGGCACCACCCAGTCCTATCATCAGCATTTTGAGGATGGGGTTCTTGACAAACATTCCGGCCAGGATGCTTGCGATGGGAAGCAGGTTGTCTTTCAAGTCCAGGGACTTTGTCCTGCCGGTGAACAGTCCTACCAATATGTCGGGCAGCATGGCAAATACATATCCCATATTTCGGCCTATATCATCCATACCGTTCAGCCCCAAGGTCGAAAGCAATCCGTCCCAGCCGTTTTCATTGGCGTTTCCGGTTTGTTGCCCTGTCGGTTGGCTCTGCCCGTTATGAACGGCTGCCACCTTTTCCGGCTCCTCCGATACATCCGACACGCTCGATACGGACGTATCATCAGCTTGCCGGACGGACTGCGTGGCAGAATCGGAATCCGTTTTTTGCCTCGGCACACCATCAGCCTTTTGCCGTTCCATAGCTTGCAGATAGGCTTCCCTGTATGCCGGCGCGATGACCATAGGCACATCCTTGTACCGTTCATCGTTTGTCTTTGGGTCGGTAGAAAAATCAAAAGGCATCTTCATTGGGGTATTGTCTTGCATCAACTCCCTGAAGTCCAAGGTCTGGACGGGTATTTTCTTTTTCAGTCGTTCATTTGTGGCGATGATATACGGATTGTCGCCCTTGCGTATCTCTTTCGCCTCTTTGCGGAATCCGTCAAAGACATTGCTATCGCTTCCGAACACGCCTTTGCTGATACACGCTTCCACGGACGGCATCTTCCCGGCAGGGGCTTCGGAGGAGACCAATGCTGATACAGCCAGGTCTGCTCCGACGAATTTGGCGAAGCCCGCCCAACTGCCCACGCCGCCGAGCGATAGGGCATCAATCCCGGCACCGATAACCTTGCCTGCCCCTTTCTCCCATTTGGACGGCTTGTATGCCTCCTCTCCACGCTGTTCGATTTCTGCGGCAAGCGGTGATTGGTTCAATGTGGCAGGCAATCCTAACAGGGTGTTCTGGGCAGCTTTGCGCAGGATGTATTCAGTCGATGATTTGGGCATACTGTCCTTGACCATCTTGTCTGTCATCATCTGCCCGATACGGTATTCGGTATAAGCGTATGCAAGGTCGCCGCCTAACTGTTCCGACAATCTGTCATAACGCTCCCTGCCGATTTCTTCCACCACGGCGGTACGCCATTCGTTGGCCATCAGTGCAAGGTCGGCCTGCATATCCTTGTTGCCGGCTATCTTCTCCTTGCACATCGCCAGATAGTCCTCCGTAGTCTTGGAGTTCCATTCTCCGGTCACTTTCAGTGTCTGGTACGGATCCATCATCGGATTGTGGGCGGATGCCATCGAACTGAGGATGCCTGCCGCACTGGTGGAGTATTCCGCCATCTCCTCCGCCTGCTTGCGACCCAGATAGTTTTGCGTGTCGCGCATGACAGGGGCAAGGTGGCAGTTGAAGTAGTCACCGAATACCCGTTCTATCTCCGCAAAGCGGTTTGTATGTTTGATTTCATCCATCTTCTAATAATTCAATTGGTTCAACAGTTGCTCCTTGGTCTGTTCTATGGCATGGTGGTATATCTCCATTTGTTTCGGAAAGAACTCCTCCAGCCACTCGTCCTTCTCCACCCGGTCTTGGATGAAACGGATGGCGGCAGTCCTGTCAATCTCTACCGAAAGTTCCCCCTCTTCCCGGTTATTGAACCACGCTTTCGTCCACCAGCGGACTCCGGCACGGTCGGGATAGACGGATACCAGTCTCGGTATATCGAAACTCTGCATATCCACCTCCAGTTCGGACAGGGGGTCGATGATCCCGCTGCCTGCTACTGCCTCGGACTGAAGTTTTTTTTTAACTCCTCGCTCATTGTGGAGAGATAGACATTGTGCCTGAGCGCAAGATAATTCAGGAAGTCCGCTATCAGGAGGTTCTGTACCTTGCAGGCCAAAGGCAATGCCCGGCCGCCGATACCCAAAGGGTTCGCCATGCTCGGCATCGTCTCGAAGAAATAATTCTTCGACGCCCCGACGGAAAAGACATTCCGCAGCGACTGTTCGGTATATTCGGGTACATGGTACGCGCCACGGAACAGGTCTTCCATATAGACCGGCAGAAAACGGAGCATCAGCTCCTCGATTTCCTCCTTGTCCTGTTCGTACCTGGTCTTCATCTCCCCGTCAAACGGGGTAAATTCGTATGCAGCCCGGTGTCCCGCCTTGCGCAATGCCTGGATGTTGCCGTAAAGCATGGTCAGGAACTCTATCGGGTTCAGCTCCTCGCCGTCAAACGATACCTCGATATGCAGCTCCTTGCCACTGACGGCTATGGTCTGTCCGGCTTTCAACACCTGCCCGAAACGGGCGAACACATTGGCAAGCCCCGCATAGGTCACTTCGTACTTGCCGTAACGTGCGATAATATATACGCCACGTTCCTTGTCCTTCCCGATACCCGACACGACACCGCTGGCCACTGCCGCCAAAGGACGGTGATTGGCAGTGAAGTCTATGCCGTGGTGAAAGAAGCTCTCGCCGGAAACGGCATTTTTCTGCTCTCCGTAACTCATCGCCACTGTCACCTCCTTATCCTTTTCTTCCTCGAAGGGCATACAATAGCCGCTTGGGGAGTGTAAAATCATTTCTTCCGTGTACTTCATTGTAGAATTGTATTATGGTTTGTTTTTCCTATCGTCTTATGCCACCGCTATGGCTCTGTTCCTCCTGCTGCGGCAGGGTCTGCCGTGGTGTGTTGGTCACTGCCGCCTCTTGCAGGCGTTGGGCGTTGCTGCCAATCAGCATCATCGTCAGGAACGCACCGGCTATCTTGCCGAGCCAGCCGAAACGCCCGAATACAAGGAACGCCCCGGCTATCAGTCCCGCGATGCTCAATCCCGACACCCTGCCGTTTGCAAGGTTACTGAAGAAGTTGCCTAACATATTGCCGCCATTTCCGTTGGAAACGCTGCCCAAGAAGTTGGATGCCCCGTCCAGCGTGGAAGAGAGGTCGCTTGTCGCACGGTTCACATTCTCAATAGTCTGTTCCGCTTTGTCCGTCAGTGTGCTTACCGTGTCTGTGGCCGCTCTTGCCGTGTTGCCGATGGCATTGGTGGCGTCTTCGCCTATGACGGCATCGCTCACGATACGCACCACGCTCTTGTCGGTGGTCAGTTTCTCCCAGCCGACATAACCGGCTGCCGCTCCCACGGTGGCTGTTTTCAGGGCGCTTCCTGCCCCTCTCAGTGTCTGGGAGGGATGCAGCACCGCTCCACCGATACTCTTGCCCGTGGCTCCGACGGCTCTGCCGCCGGCCTTTGCACCGTTTTTCAATAATGTACTCCAAAATCCCATATTTTTCTGTTTTTACATTTTCGTTATGCTAAAAAGTTCCTGCCTTGCCGCTCCGTTTCCACCGTCGCATGGCTGAACGGGCTATCTCTGCTTTGTCGGCTTTGGGGCGCGTCTGTTCCGTTATCTCCATCCACACGTCGCCCATTGAGGTGTATTTCACCGTAATGGACAACCGTTGCAGCTTTTTATTCATCAGTTGCAGTTTGGGGCGGATGCCGAACACGATTTCCATCCGCTCTTTTTCCGTCATCTTGTTGTCCGAAAGGCAGACGGTGCGGATGTCATTGACGATTTCCACGGAGTTGTATATCAGCTCCCGGTATATCTTGTTCCGGTTGGTGGAGAGTGCTACTGCCAATGCGTTTGTCGGGCTGTTCTTGAGCTGCCCGGTAAACTCTCCCATATTCTCCGTCAGGCGGGTTATCTCGTGGTAGAAGCCGTATATCTGTGCGGCATAGCTGACAACCGAACGGAACGAGTCCAGATAGTCATTGAACTCCCTTTGCAGGTCGGTGACGGCTTCCACCTCCTCTTTCGTCCAGATGTGCCCGGTGGTTTGCAGGAGCATGACCTTCTCCTGGTTCTTCAAGGTCTTTTTCGTCTTTTCGGTGTATATGAGAACCATACCGGCAAGGACGGGGTCTATCTGTGCGTGGACTTTGGTGCCCACGCACAGCAGTGTGATCAGGATGAAGATTACACGTTTCATTGTATATACTTGTTCTCGTTTGTAATTTACCTTACCGTTGCCGCCCTGCGCCACCTCCGCATCGCCATTTGCGCCACCTCGCCGTTGTTCCGGTCCAGCATACCTGCCGTGACGTTGTTCCACACATCCGTCATCGTATAGGTGCGGATGCTCAGGTAGAGCAGGTTGAGCTTCTTTTGAAATGCGGAAAGCTGGTCGTTCAATGCCCATAGGGTCTGGCTGCGTTCCGCTCCTGTAAGCATATTCTCCTTGCCGCCCTTGGCCACGGCATCACGGAGCAGGGAGAATACCGTCACCAGTTCGGTGGCTGTCTCGATATAGAGGTTGTTCATATTCATGGAGGCGACAATGCCCTGTGGATTGTCGCCGATGGCTTTCTTCAACTTGCCGAGCGAGATAAAGATTTTCACTCCGTCGTTGTACAGGTGTGTACACGCCTTGATGGAGGATGCAAAGCCGTTTGCCGTTTTCAGGTAACTGTTGTATTTCTTTTCCCATTGGCGCATCTGCTCGAACTCCGCCGCAATGGTGTTTTGCAGTAGGGCGGTCTTTTTCTGTCCGTCTATCTGGTCTCTGACCTTGCTGAGGATTACCTCGTTGCCCTCTGCCAGTGCCACATACTCCAATGGATTGGTAGAGACTATCTGCGCCTTTGCCGCAAGGGACAACGCCATACAGGACAGGACGGCCAATATCTTAATGATTGGTGATTTCATAAATTCCTTTTCGTTGTTTGTTAAACTCTACCCGTTCCCTGATGATGTCCACGATGGCTGTCCGTTTGGGCAAGCCGGTCAGTTCCAGTCTGGGCGTGCTTCTGTCCATCGACAGGACGGTGACGGTCTTTAATCCGAAAATCTGCTGCAACAGGGTCTGGTGCTCGTGGAAATCCACGACACGGTACAGCTCGATGTACCCGGTGTTGCGTTGGAACACGCCATACTCGGCTGTCAGTTGCTCGCTTCCGATACGGTAGCGTATGCGTTTCAGGTAAACCAGTTGGTATGTCAAAAAGAGGGAAAGGAGGACGGCAAAGAGGGTGGCGATGGATGCAAGGGGCACGTCCTCCATTCCTCCATAGACCAACGCGACAGGACAAAGCAGCAACAGGGGCAGCTCGTCGATGAAGAACTGCGCCGTTTGCGGTCGGAGCAGGATTTCTCTGTATCTCTTGGTGTTCTGCATGGCTGTTATCTGTGGATGTTGGATTGTGGATGTTCTTCTTTGCTCCCGGCTGCACTCCCTCTTTTACCAAGCGGGATGACCGCGTCCTTGATGCTGTCAAGGTATTCCTCGCTGGTCTTGCCGAGCAGGGCGTCGTTCCAGTCCTTGTAGCAAGGCATCAGGGGGAACACTTTTATATGTTCGGGGTCGATGCGCATGGATTCCGCTATGGCCTGGAATTTCTTCACGAACATACGCCCGGCACTGTCGTTGTCAAAGCACAGGTAGTGGTTGATGTCCGGGGTGACGGAAAGCATACCTCGTATCTGCATATCGGTGGGAGTGCCGCTGGTGGAGACCGATACGCTTTTCCCGGCAAGTCCGGGATTGTCCTTGAAACTGTCCCGGTGTATCTGATAGAAAGACATCGCATCGTAGGCACTCTCAAACCAAGCCACACCGCCCGCCTTTGACAAGGGTTCTCCGCTGAAATTGGCTATCCACAGGCCTTCGCTGCTGTTGCTGCCCTCGGCTTTTCCCTTGTAGCTTCCGCTGCCGTCCATCTTGGGGCGGCCACGCTCCTCCAGACCGACAATCTTGTCCGGGTCTTTGGGCAGTACCAGCGGAAAGGCGAGGTTGGCGTATGACAGTCCGTCTGTCCTGTGTCTGGTGGCCAAAAAGAAATGGTCGGCAAAAGCCCGCTGTGTGAAGATGTCAATGCCACGGTTCTTGAAATAGGGATAGAAACGCTTGTGCGTCTCCCTGTCTTTCACGTCAAAGCGGTGTATGTCGTAATCATTGAGGTTGAACGGATTGCTGTTCTGCCTGGGCTGGATAATGCGCAACGGCCTGTCTGCAATGGGCTGGTTAAGCAGCCTGTTGCAGACAAGGTTGACCAGTCTGTCGGGAGACACACCGCTCCTGTGTTCCGCGAACTTTTCGGGGAACGCCTTGATGAAGGAGATAAGGTTGTACAGCTTCTGCTCCGGGGGCTGGAAACAACATTTGCCGTTTGCCGTCACGATGAATTTGTCGCCCCGGATGCGTGTGCCGTTGCTGTCCGTGCGGATATAGGACGGATAGCGCAAGCCGTCACGCTTGTTCAGGTGATAACCTGCGTCAATCAGTACGTCCTGAATGGTCAGCCGTTGCAGGAAGTCATCGTATGTCAGTTCTCCGTTTGCCATAATCCGTCATTCGTTTTTTGTTGAATCCAATGTTTGTTTCTCCTTTCTGTTTTCCCTCTGTTCCGTTCCTCAAATAAGGTCATTCCTCTTTTTTATTCTTTCCCTCTGTTTCCTTTCCCGGCCTCTCTGCTCTCTCATCAGAACCCTCTGCGCATCTCTGCCACTTCGCGGTTCATCTGTGCTTCAAAGTTCCTTGCTGCCACATCCATCGGCGAGTCCACACCCGGCTTGAAGTAGGGGCGTGGGGCGTTGCCGAAATGTTCCCCGTAAAATTCCGGGCAATGGTGGTGCATACCGTGGGCTACGTCCGACACCACAACCGCTCCTGCGGCAAGGGCGGCGAATATCTTCGCACCCAGACCGGTGCTCATTTCGGGACGTGTCTTCATATCCACCTCGCTGAATATCTTCGCGAAGAGCTTCATACGGTGGAAGTCATCCACGGCAAGGAACTTGTCATACTGCTTTTGGCTGATTTCGTGGGTGATGGCTTCACCGTCAATCACGGCGGTCATCCTGTATGTGCCCTCCGCTTCCGCAGGTTGCACGGCTATCGCTTCCACCTCGACTTCACGCCCGTGTTCTCCCTCGCGATACCATCCCTTGCTTTCGTTCAGGTATGGCAGGTCACGCCCGTCAATCAAAGCCCCTTCCTGCGGCTGCACTACCACATACTCATCTTCTTGCAGGATGGTCTGTTCGGCAGAGTGTGGGGCAAGGCCGTTCCCGGATTCCAACGGCAGGAGTATTTCCTGTTCCTGCTGCTGGCGTGCGGTCAGTTCCTGATCCACTTCGGGATGAAGGGCGATGCCGATACGTTCCGTGTTATTCAATGCGTCCATTGTGATTTTATCAGCAAAGTCATCTTGGATAATCGTATTCAGCAGTTCTATGCGTTTGCCTATCGGCTGTTCTTCTGTCGAATTTGAGGTAAGGGCCGAAAATTCTTCGTCTGTCAGGTCATAGACCATATCTGCGTTGACCTGTTCCGATTGGACGGTCAGCGTCTTTTCTTCCGCATCCACGATAAGGCCGTGCGAGGAAAGACATTCCTGCCATTTCTCGTTGGAGAAATAGACGGGTGAGGTTATCAGCTCTTTATACGGTCTGGCAGGTTCTTCGCTTCTGGGCTTGTTTACCATCGGGGTGATGACCGCCTGCAAGTCCTGCAACACGTCTTGCGGTTCCTGCCACTGCTGTTCCGGTGGACGCTGGTGTCCCTTGTAATAAAAGCCGTAGCCGCCCGATTGCAGTTCGCCGGGCTTCATACGTCCGTCGGGGCGTTCCGCTACCATTGGCGTGCCGGCGTAGAACAGCCGACCGCCGACCCTACGCAGGTGGTAGCCCTCCTGTTGCCGCATAGTCCAGCCCAAGAATGGGGGTGGCATACCGTACCTGCCGACCCTGCCGTATTCCCCGATGCCGATGCGGTAGCCGTGCAGTCCCATCGCCACACGGCCGTTGGCATTGCGGGCATGGACGAAATTGCGCGGCATATCGAAATCCTCCTTCACGATGTCCGTAAAGGTATTGTAGGCTTTCTTGTTGGCAGAGTTAGTTCCCCAGTCGGTAAGAGCCAAAAACTGCTGCCTGCTGATGGGGTATCGTATCAGTGGGGAATCATGCCCTTGCACCACCAACTGATAGCCGTCACCGGCAGGCACGATATGGGCTTGCATACCGTTGCGCAGCAGCAGATGGCGCATTTCGGGCTGCAAGTCAGGTATCATCGGGTTTGTATTGGTTCGTATAGCCATAGTGTATTACTTATGCTTCACCGCTTTCCATAGCGGCTTCCAATTGTTCGCTCTTGTAGTGTACAAACCGTTCGGCGGCACTGTCGTTGATTTCCAACGAGTGCGCTTTGCAGTATTCCACTAATTCTTCCTGCCATTCGGCTGAAAAGTGGTTGACGTAATCAAGCCAGCCGTATTCTCCGCTCTCCATCTTTTCGATGAGAACTTCTTCGGGATAATAGGTGTTTTGTGCCATTGTAACTGTGATTAGGAGGTTTTACTTGTGAAGGCCTACGCCCATATTGCGCTGGGCACTCTTTTTCTGTTCGTTCCAAAGCTCTTCGGTGTATTGCTCTTCGGGAACATAGTCGAGGTTGCCGTCGTCGTCCATAATCCAGCAGCCATAGCAGCCGAAGGTGTACTTGTCCCATTCTTTTTTGGTCTGCTCGCTCCATTTCTTCGCGTCGCCCTGGCAGAAACGGATGCCGTCCCTTTCGTGCAGGCTGATGCCGACCGTTACCGGTTCGTCTTCCATCACGAATGTCAGGGGTTCGCCCTGCTGCATTACCTTGATTTCGGCGGAACTGAGCTTCAGTTCTTCCGTCAGCACCTGTAGGTTCCGGGCGATGATGGGCGTGGGGACGGACATCACCTGGTTGGTCTCGATGTCTATCTGCACGAAAACCTTGGTCTTTCGCCCGTCTGCCGATACCGTGTCGGCAAGGATGACTCTGCCGGAGCGGAGCTGCTTCTGCTGCTCTTCGCTGTATTTCTCCAACGGGGATTTCTTCAGCACCGGGTAGAATACGACATCGACCTCTCCGCTCTCTTTCCGCACAAAGGCGAAACGGCTGCGGTCGGTAACGCTGTTTCCGTTCCCGTCGTTCACCTTGACAGGCAGAACAGGAGAGTGCCTGCCATGACTGATTTCCTCCAATGCGTGCATCGGCAAATCTTCAATCATCTCTTGGCTGAGTCCGAACTGCGACAATGTATCGTAAGGCAGTTCTTCAAATTCAAATCGTACTTGTTTCATACTCTGATATGATAGTTTAATTATACTTTTGCAAAGGTATATACTATTATTCATACTCCAATTTTTATGACTTCAAATAGCCTGATTATTTGTGATTATTTATGTTTAGAGTATGATTATCGCATAATAATCATACTCTAAACTTATTTAATGTTATATTTTGGACGTTTGTCGAGACTTCTTTCCGTGCAACCCGAAAACTGTTTCTATTTTTGCGGTTATGAATAGAACCATAATAGCCGTTGCCGCATTTTTGTTGTTGTCGGCAGGGCATACAAATGCACAATTCAACACGGTTTTCTCTCCCGTCTGTCGTTACAAGGTCGAGGTGGGAAAAACTATTGATGTCCCAAAAGAGAAAACGGGAACTCCCGAAACCATATCCCCCGGAAAAGAGAAATCCGCACCCGCCAACACTTCGTTGTCAGGTACGGACTCAAAAAGGAAAGAGCAGGTAGCACGCTATCTAAGCGTATGCTATCCGCTCTCGCATATCAAGGTCAATTCGCCATACGGCTATCGCAAAGACCCGTTTACCGGGAAAAGGAAGTTCCATAACGGTATCGACCTGCACGCCAGAAATGCCAAGGTATATGCGATGTTGCCGGGTAAAGTGATTGCCGTCGGCCAAGATAGGGTTTCCGGGAAGTATGTCACACTCCAACACGGTAATTTTACTGTCAGCTACTGCCACCTTTCACGGATTACCGTATCACAGGGGCAGGTTGTCAGGGCAAGGACTGTGGTCGGCATTACCGGCAACACGGGACGCAGTACTGGGGAACATTTGCACATCACCATTCGTCAGGAGGGGAAATATGTCAATCCGCATATTCTGTTTGACTACATCAAATTTGTTCAAGAATCTTGTATTATGGCTTTGATGCAATGTCCATAAAGAAGATGGAATACATCCCAATGATTTATCACAATCTTAAGATTATTTGAAATGTGTTCTCATTGCCAACATGATCGATTCACCGACTAAGGCAATGTTAGCCAAAAGGTAATGGCGTTTTCCATTATGTCTTATTGTATGGCCGGCTATTTCTGCCGTCGTTAAAATGTCGTTCCTTATTGTTGTATCATTAAAATAGGTCGCTGCTCCTGCTATAAAAGCTGTTCCTGATGGACTTAGTTCAAACATAATAGGTCCGGCATCTATGTCTATACCCAGATAGCAAGTTCGGTCATAGTATTCTTTTAATCCTGAGATAACACCGTCTTTCCAAAACAATGATTTGAGAATGTCATATTGTTGTAGTGCAAAACTTCTGTCAATAAAAGTAAGATAGTAGCAATTCAATGCTGAATAAGATCCTTTAACCGGAACTCTGTCGTATTGTGTTCCGTCTTCTTTCAAGAATGAAACCAATAGTCTTGTTTTCTCATCAATCCATTCTTTTTGTGCCCGTTTAACCCACTTTTTTACCGTATTACGGTATTTCCCTTTATTCAAGTCGGCATATTGGTTCAAAGCGACAATAGAAACAAGCATATCTGGAATGTAAATTGATTCTCCGGGATAGGTCGGCAGATTCAAGCTACTGCTATTGAGTATCCTCCTGTTCATTGTTCTGCATAGAGATGACAATAATTTATCATATTGTGAATCTCCACCAATCTGCTTATAGCCACATATCATCCAAGCCAAATGACTGAGATAAGATATATGGCTCACATCTCCATCCAAAGTTTCCAGCGGATCTTCGTACCATCTCATCTTATCGTAATAGCGCAGTTCTGGAGACATTACAATTTTGATGAGACTATCAATGTATTGAAGGTTTTCTTTTTTTGTTTCGGGGTATAATTTTGATATATCCACTAATGCGGCAGACAGCATGGAACATGAATACAAAGCCCATTCTCCTTGAAATTGTGTACCTATTGAGGTAGGCATTTCATCTAACACATCTTGTGGTGCTGCAATTAGTTTGTCAAGCAAGTAATTTGTAAGCCCCCGATAAAGTCCCCGTATAAATTATAGAATCGCTATATACATCTAAT
>ENA-ORNZ01000546-ORNZ01000546.1-human-gut-metagenome-genome-assembly--contig:-NODE-546-length-50154-cov-3.202120_pt1 | contig 50154 bp, 51 predicted proteins | sample MGYA00242124_ERZ509040 | MGnify/ENA primary metagenome ERZ509040 (study PRJEB26280, sample SAMEA2338733) | human gut metagenome | biome: human gut; feature: human-associated habitat; material: faeces... | reverse complement strand
TATCAATCGGATGAATTGATCGATAAATATACTTTTGCATTTTATATTTCCGGATCGGGAAATGAGTTCTTCCCTTATCAAAATTTGACCCCTCATACACTTCGAACTTATAAACCTAAAGAACGATATAAAGTAATCTATCACCCACAAATAGAATTAATTTGTTTTTCTATAGGACTATCTCCATTTTTTATTGAAAAATATGTGAAACTGCATCATAAAAAATTAGCGCTTCACTTAGATTCTTTTCTTAATATCAAAAATCACTTTTTTATTCCTAAGCTTAATAAAATTTTGTATGAAATGTATTATTATAAAGATTCTTCCTCTCCCGATGTATTCTTTACTGCTAAAATATATGAAATATTATCTGAAATCAGTTCTTATATTAATAAAAACAAAAAAACAATCGTTGCACATCAGCAAATAAATAAAGAAGACCTACTGGCACTACAGCAAATTTCACAATACATTGATGAACATTATAATTTTGATATTTCGCTGGATATGCTAGCTAAAATAGCATGCATGAGCGTAAGTAAAATGAAAATTCTATTCAAACGTTTTTACGATATGACTACGGTAGAGTATATGCAAAGAAAAAGAATGAGTGTTGCTGAACATTTATTAATCAGCACACCACTTACTATTGCAGAAATATCTAACATTGTAGGATATACCAATCCAAGCCGATTTACTGAGATTTTTAAACGATATTACGGATGTTTACCTTCTACTTATCGTTCTACCCAAAATTAAAAAGCAGTCTATATAGACTGCTTTTCTTTATTTTTTATAAACATTAATTTTATATGCATATTGTTTTAATAGTTCTGTTGTATACTTTTTAATTGTCGTGGAATCACGTACTTCTTTCCATAAAATAGATGCTACTTTTAATTTATTTATATAACATTTGCTTTTTTCATCTGCACAAAAATCTTTTACAAACCGATTCCACTGACAAACGGAATTGTCATATTTTGCATAATGAGATTGTCCATAATAAACAGCAAGCATATCCTGTATAGTAAAACTTCTATCTTTTTCTCTTTTTACTTTTCTCCAAGCAGTAGCCATATCAGCAGTAAATTTAAATGGTGAAACACCTGTTAAAATTGAGAAATATTTTCTAAACTTTAAATTAAATGAAAATCCACATTCTAATAAAGGGGTATGCAAAGTAACTTCAGATACAGAAACTTTTGGTTTGTATCTATGCGGTTTTCTCTTAATAAAACTCCCCCAAAAATACTCTTGAATGACTTTATTTAACTCCTGTTTTGTACCGGTAGAGTTTATACCAAGTTCTCTACAAATTTTTATAAGTTCATCCTTATACCAATAATAAGTAGAAAATTCTTCATAAGAACGTATATCTGAAAATTCCGGTCTATATTTCATATGCACCATTTGACTTTTTACACAAAATATTAATCATAAATATTCTCTTCGTTCCACATAAGAAGGCAAGCCATAGTTAACATCCCAACTGAAAAATATAATGCTTTTTCAGTAAAAATTTTGATTAAAGCACTTTCGATAACAGCACCTAATACAAAAAATAAAATAATCCCGAAATAAACAGCTGTTTTTTCTAAATACTTCGTATTATGTGTTTGTACATACTTATCTAAATTATGTGTTCCACTTCGTAAATTGCCAATACACATTGTTGTTGCAATGGTATTACCTGACATGGAGCGGAAAGTTTCCACCTGTAATCCACAAGCCAGGGAAGCTAATGTATTTGCCATTACATTATGTGTCTGCGGTATCCAACATACCAATGTTAAAATGACAACTTCTACAAGCAAAGTAATTTGTTTCCAATAAATAAAAGAATGTTTCATTTTATGATAAATAATATCCGATAATATAATACCACCCGTAAAAGCAAGAATCGGCCATGTATACTTTAATGCCCCAGCATAATCCTGCTCTGCAAGGCTTACACCTAAGAGAAGAATATTACCCGTTTGTGCATTAGCAAATACATAATCTCTACATAAAAAGGAGTAAGCATCCATACCTCCACCGGAAAGTGCCAAAATTAAATACACAAGAATCACTCGATACTTTTGTAATAGTTGTTTCATACGACTAATAAAACCTCTTCTTATCTCAATATATTATCTTCAAACTACTATTATTGTAACATTTCTATATTTCTTTATAAAACAAATAAGAAAAGAGAACATAACTTTAGTTACGTCCTCTTTTTTAATAGAAAAATCAAAATATGCTTTATGCCATTCCAAGTTTTTCCATAACCTTAGCTAATTGCTGCTTTAACTCTTCGTTATCCTTACGCATTTCCTCATTGTCTTTACGCATTTGAGAGTTTTCTGCTTTCAAATCACGCACTTCATTCTGCAATGCATATACAGAGGATACCGGACCTTTACGATAAGATTCCATAACAGCTTCTTCCGTCGCACCGGAACCTACTTTCCATGTCACACCCAAGTTAGCCATAATGTGGTGGTTAGAGCCTCCTGCATAAGACACATCGGCATGCATCATGGTAGATTCATTATTATAATGAGCAATACCTAATGCAATAGCATTGGAACTACGATAAGTACCAAAACCTGCCATAATTTGAGTCGGTTCCCCCAATGGGTCATATTGAATTGGTTTCAATGCAGCAAGAGCTGCACTTAAAGCACCTGCTTGATTTACTTCCACACCTACTTCGCCTACTTTGTTGACAACTCTGGCAAGTTGATCTCCATTCACTGCATCCATAGAACCTAACGCTACAGTTCCTGCTCCAACATTGGTAATCTTATTTCCACCATTATTTAATCCTTTATTAGTTAAACTTACTACCGGACCGTTTCCTGGCGATGAGATAACCATACCGGAACCATTGAGAACCGTCTTATTACCTGCCGAAGAAGTAACGCTCATTTCACCGTCACCCATTCTTGCAGTACCTTTAGCACCACCAGTGGTTACGCTATTTAAATCTTTCAAATCTTTACCTAAGTCTACCACATAAGTCTTAGATTTATCCGGATTTACCTTTTCATCCACCTTGACATTGGTGCTTCCGGCTTCCACCTTAGTTTTAGCCTGTGCCGCAGCTTTTTTAAGCTGATCTTCCGTAGCTGCTCGCCCTGTAGTAATGTGTTCCGGATCCCAATCAGTATTTGTCAATCCGCTTACAGTACCGGTAGTACCATCTACAGCAACCTTACCTGCTTGTACATGACCTGTTGTTCCATTAATCGTAACTGCTTTATCTCCACTTCCTGCTTTGATAGTCGCATTCTTACCATTAATACCTACAGCTTTATCCCCTGTACCTGCTGTAATAGCAGCATTCTTACCATCGATACCTACTGCATTTTCTCCGGTACCGTCGGTCACCGTGCCTGTAGCCCCGTCTACTTTCACAGCTTTATCCCCTTCACCCAAAGTAACTGTATCCTTTAATGCTACTTTATAAGTCTTTGCTTTCGTTGCCGGGTCTGTTTCAGTAGTAACAGAGATATTCTTACCTTCTTCTACCTTAGAAGTGGCTGCTGCTTCTCTTACTTGTTTCATATTAGCAGCATCGCTATCAGCTTCACCATCTGCAACATTCTTGATTTGTTTGCTTTCTGCATTCAAACCGTCTTTTGTAAAACCGATAGTTTTCTTAGAATCTTTAACACTTCCATCAGAATTAAGATTATCTTTACTGTTATAAGTAACTCCATCAGCAGTCATACGAGTAGTATCTCCTGATGCATTCTTAACAGTATTTCCAGTTGCAGTAGAAGTATTGGAATTATTAGCATTGTCAGTTATGGTATTACCTTTGGCACTCATAACATTCTTATTACCATCGGTATCTTCTGCAGTAACAGAGTTCATCTTCTTCAAATCTTTATTTAAAGCTAACCCAACACCATCGGCAGTTGCTTTAGTAGTGATATTTTCATCACCTTTAATTCCAACTTCTTCTCCCAACTTCTTAGCACCGGTAGAACCGGTATCTCATTTAAAAGTTAAGCCTTTATTATTTACGGTTGCATGCGCTTCTGCACCCTTCTTAATATCATTAACAGCTTTATCGCTAAGAGATACTGATAAATCATTACCATTAATAGCAGTAACTACACCTACCGTATCAGCAGAATGTCCATTTGCATTACCTATAAACCTTAACAGTAGCACCTTTAGCTATTGTATTGGAGGTAGTACCATCAGAGAAATTCCAAGTATAAGCACCGGCTGCAATAGCGTCATTTAACTGTTTAAGATTTACCGCTTCATCATCTGCTAATGCTTTAGCAACACCTGTAATTCTTTAACCATTTGCATTAATTCCGTCTTTAGTAATATAGGTCTTTGTTCCTACTGCAACTCCTGCATCACCAATAGTAACTTTGGTGTCTGCACCGGTACCTGCTACTACAGAATTAAATTCCGGATTTTCAGACATAACAATCTCTAATCCGTCACCATTTTTCTTGACTCCAAGATTCTTGGATACGGCTCCGGTCGTATCAGTCAATCCACCTTTTATGGTTAACTTACTTCCTAAGTTACGATGTACTACACCACCGTTGTTTCCTTCAAAATCAATTCCTTTATTTTCTAAATCGGCAATCTTAGTATTTGCAGAATCGTTAACAAGTTTCAACTGATCTTCCGTAGCTGCTTGTCCTGTTACTGCCTGCGGATTATTTACATTCCATGTCTTATTGGACAATCCGCCTACTACGTTCTGCACTCCGTCAATCTTTATTGTTCCTACAGTAATAGCTTTAGCCGCTCCATCAACGGTTACATCTCCAATGGTAGCTTTCTTATTTGTTCCATCAAGAACTACTTCACCGGCAGTAATCTTCTTATCTGTACCGTTAATGCTTACATCACCAACTGTAGCTGTTTTATTTACACCATCCAATTCTATTTCTCCAGCCTTAATAGTACCATTGGTACCATTAATACGAACTGCATTTCCTGCTGTACCCAAAGTAATATCATCTGCCAAATTAACTTTATACTTTTTACCATGAGTTCCATTCGGTACATCTTCTACTATCGTATTCTTACCATTTTCTAACGTAGTCGGTTTAGCACTTGCCGCAATCTTGTTGTCTACATATTCCTTATTTGCTGCATCGGTATTGTTTGTAATCTTAGATGTATTAATACCACTAATACGATCATCTTTAATTTCTACATTACCGGCTGCTAAACGGTTGCTGACCACTCCATTATTATCAATAGTCGTTCCGGAAATAACCGCTTTCTTCGCTTTCATTTCTCCGGTAGTACCATTAAGAGTTACTGCATTAGCACCGGTACCTGCCGTAATGATTCCTGCCGTTCCGTCCATAACTACTTGTTTAGCACCGCTTCCTGGCAAGACCAATTTCTCGAGCCATCCCCTGGCTTACAAGTCCTCCGCAAACCCAAAGTTCTGTACATTTACCCAAGAGTACATAGTTAAAATGCATAGCCAGTTCTCGTTCCTCTTCACGACTGTCATCCATAAATTGCGGATATAAAAGATGAGTCGTTATAGGGATTGCATTGTTATCAACGGCAAAATGACTATATGTTCTAGCATTTGTTACGTTATGGTCAACATCACCGGCATAGGGACTGCAAATATACACTAATGGTAGATAGGCAGCCTTAACTAGATCGTCAAATGATGCACCTTCGTTTACTTCGAATTCTGCAAACCTCTTACCTTTATATCTATCTGATACATATTTAAAGAATAACAGTACCAGTACGTAATCTTTATATCTTGATGGTTCAACTCCACCTCTTAGCTTGTTACAAGCCTCCCATAAAATTGAATATAATTCTGATTTTTTCACAGCCATCGTCCTCTTTATCTCCTTACTAGTAATCTAAAATATCAATCCCAGCTTTTACCAATCGATCATATCTTTCTTTTGATATTAGTACAGCTTTAGGTTTTCCGTTTTTCAAAATAAAAGCAGCCTCATCATTTTCAGATAACTTAGTAATGATTTTGGATGATTGCCCTCTTAAAAAGTCAGACATATTATAAAAGTCCATTGTTGCTTTACTATCTTTTTCTTTCATATAACGCTCCTTTAGCAAATACTATTATAACAAAAATAAGGTTGTTTTAAACCCTTATTGTAATTACTTTTAACCGTATTTACACCAAACAGACAAAAAACTATCCGTTAAGCGGATAGTTTTTAATTGATTTACAAATTTTACGCTTTCAAGCTGCTCCATACGGTTCGAACTCACACGAGCATAGATTACGACATACTTGATAGGTTCATTTGTATGAGCAGATATATCTCTTACCTTGCCTGGCATAATCGTTTACCTCTAAAATAGTCACTATGTTTTGCACTTATATTTATATGTTAAGTAGGTTATTTTCCCACTTAAATATTGTCTAAAAAGTATCTCAACATTTTTGTCGATTCAACCTACTTCAACAGTTTTATCTACACAACCTTCAAAAAGCCTCAGACTTTATACGGTTTTCAGACCATTTTCCCATCTCAAATTTTGGCCGCATCAAGTCTTCAAAAAACCTATGTTTACTATGATTTGGCACACTTTTACTTGTGTACTTTAGTCAACAAACTTACGCACTCAACATGCATGGTTTGTGGAAACATGTCGACGGGTTGTACTTTGGTTAGTTCATATCCCTGTTCTTTTAGAATTTTGGCATCTCGTGCAAAGGTTGCCGGATTGCAAGATACATATACAATCCGTTTGGGTTGCATCGAAGCAGCTGCTTTTAATACTTCTTCGCTACAACCGGCACGTACCGGATCCATCACGATAACATCCGGTCGCAGTCCTTGTTGATAGAGTTTCGGCATATAGGTACCTGCATCTTCGGCAATAAATTCTACATTTTCAATTTTATTTTTCTGTGCATTCTTTTTAGCATCTTCAATAGCCGGTTTTACGATTTCTATGCCAATCACTTTTTTTGCTTTTCGTGCAAGGCAAAGTGAAATCGTACCGGTGCCGCAATACGCATCAATTACGACTTCATTGCCTGTAAGTTCTGCACATTCTAAAGCTTTATCATAAAGAATTTCCGCCTGTTCTTTATTCACTTGAAAGAATGAATAAGGAGATACTTCAAAAGAAAGTCCGCGTAAAGAGCTGGTTATAGAAGGTGACCCCCATATATGATGCATAGTTTTCCCAAGTATTACATTCCCTACTTTATTTTGTACATTATGATAGAGAGAAACGACTTCAGGCATTTCCTGTTGTATAGCTTCTATCCAATATTCCTTCTTTGGGAGTTCTTCGGTTGCCGTAATAATGACAGCCATCATTTTACCACCATCTCCGACACGTCCCATAATATGTCGTACGCTGCCTTGTTTTGTTTTTTCGTTATAAGCTGAAATGGAATGCTTGCTCATAAAGCGTTTCACAAAACGAAGCAAACGATTATTGCCTTCTTGATGAATGAAACAGGTATCCATAGGAATAATGTCATGTGTACCTTGTTTATAATAGCCGATAAGTGTTTCTCCATGAACCGAACCTACCGGTGCAGTCATTTTATTTCTATAGTTCCAAGGATGGACAGCCGGCAATACCGGAAGTACTATTTCTTCCGAAAAACCTCCGATACGAGTGATGACATCTTTCACACGACGATATTTTATTTGTAATTGTCCTTCATAGGTCATATGTGCCAGTTGGCAACCGCCGTAAGCACTCGTATGTTCCAGCTCTACTCGATAGGGAGATTTTTTCTCTATGGACAATAACTCCCCTATCGCATATGATTTTTTTACAAGGATGATTTTCACTTTTACAATTTCTTCCGGAAGTGCATCCGGTATAAAAACGGTAAATCCGTCTATTTTTCCGATACCTTCTCCATGCACACCTAAGTCGGATACGAAAGAGATATACTTTTTGCCTACGATAACAGGTACTTTCATCATATACTCCTTTAACAGTGATTATGTTTTATTATACCTTATCCAAAATGTAAAGATTATTATAAAATAAAAAAGCCCGTATGGGCTTTTTTATTTTCCGACACAAAAGTTTTTAAATATCGAATCAATGAGTTCATCATCCACCGTATCTCCGATAATTTCACCCATAAATCTAAATGATTCTGTAAGATCTACTACGATACAATCAGCAGGCATTTGCTGTGCTACTGCCTCTTCAGCACGCTTTATAGCATCTAAAGCTTTTTTTGCGAGTTCCATATGCCGAAGATTCATTAAGAAAAGTTTACGTCCTACATCTAAATCTTCCATGCTAAGCATCTGATGCAGGAGTGTTTCCAATTCTTCAATACCGCTGCCATAGCGAGCTGATAAATGCACTAATGGTATATCATTTCCTGCTAAAGAATGAATTTGTTTCGTAGTTACGACTTGTTCTAAGTCGTATTTATTGATAATGACAATGGCACGTCGTCCTTCTAAAGAAGATAAAATATGTTCATCTTCAGTAGTCAAAGGCACGGAACCGTCCACAACAGCTAAAATTAAATCCGCTTCATTCATAGATTTTTTAGCACGTTCAATACCGATAGCTTCTACTTGGTTTTCTGCATCACGAAGTCCTGCCGTATCCATTAATATTAGAGGAATACCTCCAATACGAATGGTTTCTTCTATCGTATCTCTGGTCGTACCGGGAATATCTGTTACAATAGCACGTTCTTCTTGTAAAAGCGCATTCAAAAGACTGGACTTTCCTGCATTAGGACGACCAATTAAAACCGTTTTAAAACCTTCTTGAATAAAACGACCTCTTTCTGAGCGAGCTAATAACTGTGTTAAGGAAGAATCTACTTGTTGCAGCGACTCGGAAATTTCTTCAAAAGTTAAATCTTCTAAATCTTCTTCCGGATAATCAATAGTCACTTCCAGTTTAGTAATAAATTCTTTAAGTTCTTCCCTTACTTTACGGACGTAGGTAGAGAGTGCACCTGATAAATGGCTTTGTGCCTGTTCTAATGCCACTTTCCCCTTAGCCGTAATAATATCCATAATCGATTCTGCTTGTGTTAAATCGATACGACCATTTAGAAATGCTCGCTTCGTAAATTCCCCTCTATCCGCCGGAATGGCTCCCAGTCGGAGTACTACTTCCAATACGGCACGAAGAGCTTCGATAGAGCCATGAATTTGAAATTCGACAACATCTTCACCCGTGTAAGAATGAGGTGCTTTCATATAAACCGCCAAACCTCTATCAATAGTTATACTCTCATGTGTTACTCGACCATAATACATCATATATGGTACCGCTTCTTTAAAGGAAGAAATACGTCGGGTAAAAAATATATTATTGGCAATTTCTAATGCATCTTCACCACTGATACGAATGATTCCAATTCCACCTTCACCGGGTGGTGTGGCAATGGCTGCAATCGTCGTTTGTTCGTACATAGTAACTCCTTTCTGATTAACTTTCATTGTACCATGTTATGTACAATGTCAGAAGAATTCTATGTTATCTATCATCCATAAATTACGTTGTAAGTTCAAGCATTAAATCATGTACACTTTGAATCTTGTCAATTTTCCATGCATTCGCTCCACAAAAGATTAATGCATTATCCACATCTCCCTGTACAGCACGAATCAACGCCATCGTAATACAGTAAGGCGTAGTCGCCGGATCGCAAGTTTTAAGACACCGGAAACAACGACTAGGCGGAATACGTCCTAATTCCGTTCTTTTTACAAAAGCATTACGTATAGCACGCCCTACCATATGAACAGGACTATTTACTAATCCGATATCTTCTTTGGTGAGTTTAACATACATTTGTTTAAAAGCATCTGCCGCATCGCATTCTTTAGTCGCTACAAAACGAGATGCCATCTGTACGCCGGACAGCCCTAAACTCAAATAGTGTTCTATATCTTTTTTATCAAAAACTCCACCGCCAAATACGACAGGAATTTTCTTCTTGAATTTTTCTTCATACGTACGTACTACTTCCAGTACTTTTTGAATTTGTGATTCATAACCGCTATGTGCCAATTCTCTTACTTCTTCACGACTATATCCTAAATGTCCGCCTGCTTTAGGTCCTTCAATAACAATAGCATCAGCAGTACGATTATAATGTTTTTCCCACAAATGAAGAAGCACTCTGGCTGCTTTTGCTGTAGAAAGAATGGGAGCAATTTTAGTTTTTGTTCCTTCTACCAAAGCCGGTAATTTTTTAGGTAATCCGGCACCGGAAAAAATAATATCTGCACCGTTATTAATAGCACAAGTTACATAGTCTTCATAATTTTCCCCACGACACATTACATTTATGCCAATTACACCTTTAGGTGCTATTTCTCTTGCCTTTTTCAAGTGCTTAGCTAAAGCACGTATATTTGCTTTGAATGTATTACGGAAGAAATCTTCTTCCTTGTATCCGGGTTGTGCTGCAGAAATGACACCAATTCCCCCTTCTTTGGCAACAGCACCTGCCAATCCGGACAAACTAACTCCAATCCCCATTCCGCCTTGAATAATCGGAATACGAGCACATAAATCACCAATCTTAAGTGAAGGGAACTTCATGGCGCCTCCTTTTAAAACATTTTAATCATAATGTTTTATTATATCGAATTATTTGATACATGTGATTATATCTTCTTTATTTATCAAAAGCAAATAAAATGTATCTATTATTCATAGTAATGTGATTCCAAATAACCTCATGATATTCTCATTTAAATTTAAACTACGTTTTATTTCATTTTCATTTAAATATTTGTAAATAAAAAGACTGCATAAACAGTCTTTTTATTTACAACGAACACTCTTTAAAAAGTAATTTTATCCGGATCGGATCCTACTCGTTCATTTTTATTCAATTTATTAATAGCTACAATATCTGAGTTAGATAGTTTAAAGTCAAATATATTCCAATTTTCTTTAAGTCTGGATGCGTGTACAGACTTAGGAATGGAAATCACATCTCTATCAATATTCCACCGAAGAATAATTTGTGCCGGAGTTTTTCCGTATTTTTCACCAATAGACTTAAGCATCGGATCTTGCAATAAGTTATTAACTCCTCCTCCCAAAGGACTATACGCCGTTACCGCAATACGATTTAAACGGCAATAGTCGATAAGCTCACTATTATTAAAATAAGGATGCGATTCTATCTGGTTAATAACAGGCATGACATCAGATACTTCACTGAGTTCTTTCCCATGATGAATTTTAAAATTGGAAACCCCTATAGCACGTACCCACCCTTCATGATAAAGATCCGCCATATCTTGCCATGCACGAATAAACCCTTCAATAGGCCATTCAATGAGATACATATCAATATAATCTGTTTTTAATCGACGAAGACTTTCCATGAATGCTTGCTTTGTTCTTCTTTTTCGAATGTCATCGTTCCACAACTTGGTAGTAATAAATACATCATCACGGGAAATCCCACTTTCCTTAATTCCTTCCATAACGGCACTTTCATTCCCGTATTGTGCAGAAGTATCAATCATTCGATACCCCATATGTAAAGCAGATACAACCGTATCTTTAGTTGCATCTCCACATTGCCATACACCAAACCCGAGAACCGGAATTTTGACCCCGTTATATAGTTGAATCCACTCCATAAGACCCCACCCTCTAATTATACTCTATAGGATATATTTATCTTCTCTTTATATTATAGCAAGGAAATGACTGCCGCGTGACGTCCCGTTTTTCCACAATCCCTCCGATAAGAAAAAAAGTGTTCTGTTCTCATAGTGTCTATAGCACAATCCTCCACATGCTCTTCTAACACGCCATGCTTCATCAATATTCTTTTATTAATAGCAGGAAGATTCATAAAATATTTTTCATTTTTATTTTTTACAATATTACATGCTATTTCATGCTTCTCTAATAAAGGATAAAAAGCTTCTACCACTTCTTTTCCCACCTCAAAAGAATGAGCTCCAATCGTAGGCCCGATTCCCACCCGGATATTTTTTGCCAGACAACCATATTGCTTTTTCATTAGATTAATCATTTTTCCTGCAATATTTCCGGAAGAACCTCGCCAACCACCATGTGCTACCCCCACCACTTTTTTATGCGGCTCAAAAAATAAAAGAGGTGTACAATCTGCGAATAATAAGAGTAAAGGAAGTCCGGGAACATCGGTCAGTAATCCATCCGTATTTTTTATAGCACGCTCTCCGCATAAAGCACCTTGCCCTGCCATAGTTTTATCTACAACAGCAATATGCGTTCCATGATTTTGCTTTGCTCCTACTGCTCTTTCTATCGGTAAATCACAACTATTGAAAAATTTTTGACGATTCTTTGCAACCGTCAGCGGATTATCCCCTAAGAAAAAACTCATATTTAAAGAGGCATACTCCCCCTTCGAATATCCTCCATCCCGAGAAGAAACCACTGCTACGACATCATTCCCAAAAGAAGAAAAATTAACAAAAGAAATCGTGCCTTTAGTAATGAATTCCACCATCACACCCCCCCTATCAACATCATATCTTTAGGAATCGGTGCTTTAACAGATATTTCTTTTCCCGTTTCCGGATGCATAAAATGAATACATTCTGCATGTAATGCTTGTCTATCGATACGAGAATCACTACAACTGTATAAGTCATCACCCAATAAAGGATGTCCTATATATTTCATATGTACACAAATTTGATGCGTTCTTCCGGTATGCAAGTGTAATCTTAAAACAGTAAAATCCTTTCCATAAGCAATTACTTGATAGTCGGTACGAGCAAATTTTCCATCTTCTCGTACAGTCCACTCAATGATATTGCCATCTTTTCTACCTATGGGAGCTTCGATAATACCTTTTTCTTTTTCTAATCGTCCTGTTGCTAATGCTACATATTCACGATATATAGAAGTATGATTTTTCGACAAATCATGTTGTATCTTTGCTGACTTGGCAATAACTACCACCCCGGTAGTATTTCTATCCAATCGATACACCGGATGTACACCGGAGCGCTCACCTTTTCCAGCAAGATAGCCTGCAACTGCATTAACTAACGTATCATAATGCTCTTTTGCCGTAGGATGAATAATCATCTGTGCCGGTTTATTGACAATAAGCAACCATTCATCTTCGTACAAAATGGAAATTGGAATCTGTGATGGAACAACGGTTGAAAACTCTTCCCATTCACAAGAGATGATATCACCCACATGTAAAGGTGTTTTAGCATGATGGCAAACCTCTCCATTAATAGTGATGTGTCCTGTCCATTTGATTTTCTTCCATAATTTTCCGGAAATACCACGTCCACGAATAAATGCACTAAGTTTCTGTCCTTCATGACCTTCCGGTACGGTATAAGTCATTTTCATTTTTTACCCTTCGCATGAGCTCTACGCATTTGTCTTCTTACCTTATTAATGCGTCTTTCAAAATCACCGCTATTAATAAATTCAGCTAACACTAACTGTTCATACACAGGTACGGCACAAGAATAAAATCCGATTCTTTCGTTATATAAAGAAAGAAGTGGTTTAGGAATAATCATATATGCAATACGAATAGAAGGAGCTATTGTTTTAGCAAAACTATTCACATAAATAACATATCCTTCCGGAGCCATAAGATATAAGGTATCTTCTACTTTGCGAGAAAGTGTAAATTCAGAGTCATAATCATCTTCAACAATAAGCCCATTCCTTCTCACTACCCAACGAATATATTCTGCACGTTTAGTCGCTGTAGCGGTAATACCGCTGGGAAAGCTGTTAAAAGGAGTCACATGAAGGATACTGGCTCGGGGACGCTCCAATTCAGAAGAAAGAATCCCATTTTCTCCCATATCCAAACTGTCACAACTTGCCCCATTGGCTTCATATACTTGTCGAATCTTATCGTAAGACGGGTTTTCTAATGCATATCGCAAATCACGCCCCAACATTTGTACAATAAGCGAATAGAGATACTCTGCTCCGGCACCAATAATAATTTGTTGAGGCAATGCTTCGATACCTCTTACTTTCACCAGATAATTTGCAATAGCCTGCTGCAATTCAGGTACACCGTCATTAGGCGAACGAGATAAAATTTTAGTCCCATATTGAGAAATAATTTTTCGCATAGTACCTGCATACTTAGCAAAAGGAAAATCTTCCGGTGCTTTTTCAAGCCCCTTTTTTTGTACATTGAGTATATGCTTTATTTCTGAACGATATGTCTCTTTTTCATTATAAATAACGTAGTATCCACTACGTTGCCTAGCCTCAATATAACCTTCTTCATCCAACATAGAGTAGGCATGTTCTACAGTAATAACACTGGCTCCTATATTATCTGCCATCGTTCTCTTAGAGGGCAGCTTATCTCCTAACCTAAAAATACCATCTATAATGTCATTTTTAATAGCTGAATAAAGCTGCATATAGGATGGCTTATCTGAATGTTTATCCAATTTATACTTCATCTGATATCATCATCCTTTTCATTTCTGGTCATTACCACAAGTTCAAAATCTAATTATAATATAAATATAAATAAAAGGAGTTGTCAAACATGAACAATCAATCATCTATTTCTAAACGCACACGTCGTTTGTGCCTTGCAGCCGTATTTATGGCATTCAACATTGTTTTATCATCCGTAAGCATACCGGTTCCCGGCGGACACCTGTACATGAACGATGTAATCATCGTTGCAGCGTCTATTCTTCTTGATCCCCTATCAGCATTTTTAGTCGGTGGTGTAGGTGCTTTCCTCGGTGACTTTTTCTTCTATCCGGCCCCCATGTTTGTATCTTTAGTTACTCACGGATTACAAGCCATGGTTATTTCTTATTGCTCTCATAATATTTTCCAAAAAAATAAAATATGTGCATCCGGTATCGGTGCCTTGCTCGGTGCTGTTATCATGGTTATTGGATATACATTGGGACGTGCTTATGTATACTCCACCCCGGAATATGCGGTTATTAAACTACCGTTTGAAATTTTACAAGCCGGTGTAGGTGTAGTATTCGGTATGATTTTAGTTTGGAAAGCCGGACTGAAAAATATCATCCGTCAAATTTTGAAAGAAGAGCCTTAACCTATAGTCAATAACTGTTAATAACCAATAACTTTATTAGCAGTTATAAATAAATAAGACCTCTTTTAATACATAAAGACGAAAAACATTTTCGTCTTTATGTATTTTTTATTTATTATTTTGACTATTTGTAATAGTTTCATTTTGGTTATATCATTACTTTACATATATTTTCTTTAAATATATGTTTTTATTAGCATTTTCATCTAGAAATAATATGTCAATCGTATTATAATAGGACTTATCCGCATTACATATATACGCTAAAGGAGAATGCTTAAATCTATGTTTCGTCGTATTAAATATTTTCAAGCAGTTGTTCGTCACCATAGCTTTACCGAAGCTGCTCAACAGTGTTATGTTTCACAATCTGCCATCTCACAACAAATTCGTGCATTGGAAAATGAATTAGGCGTATCTTTACTTCATCGTGAAAATCACGGTTTTACGGTTACCCCTGCCGGACAGTACTTTTATGATAAAAGTTTAACCTTGACTTCTGATTTAGAAATGCTATGCAAAGAAACTGTAGAAATCGGTGATCCCGCTAAACCTATCTTCCATTTGACATAATTACATCATTACTACATTGTATTTCTACAATTATAAAAAGACAGGAGAAATCTCCTGTCTTTTTATAATGAACTCAAAGAATATAAATAATCATATAATTCATCTACAGAATGTATAAGCGTTTCTGCTCCATATTTTTCCAAATCAGCTCTCTGTCCATATCCATAGGTCACACCCACGCTATGTATACCTTGCATAGAAGCACCTTCCATATCATAGATGGTATCCCCTATCATATAGGTTTCATCCGCTTTAACTAATTCACCATATTTCATCTCCATAAGATGCATTGTCTTTTCTATGACCTGTGCTTTATTAGACTTTCCTGTTTTTATGCGTTCCGGTTCTTCCGCTTCCGGAGCACTTCCACAAATCACATCAAAATAACTTTCCAAGTTAAAATGTTTAACTAATCGATGTAACTGCGATTCTGTCTTACTGGATGCCACAGCTAGAGACATACCGAATCGTTCCACAGCATCCTGTAATAAATCTTCAATCCCTTCATATAAATTACATTCTAAAATACCTTCTGTTTCATATCGAGTCCTAAATGCAAGTATAGCCTTCCTTATATCATCAGCTGACATATCATATGTCTTTTTAAACTCTACACTGAGGGGTGGCCCGATAAAATGTGTTAATTCATTTACATCCGACTCCTCAATACCGACTGTACTTAATGCATATTGAACCGATCGGGTAATTCCCGATGCAGACTCTGCAATAGTACCATCCCAGTCAAAAATGACCGTTGCCAATCTATTATCTCAACTCCTTTTATAAAAAATATTTATATCCTATTTTTATCATATCATGTACTGTCTCATTTCTTAAATACAGTTCCCTCATGAAATGATTTTCCGATCGCTTCTGTCACTTTACAATAAGTTCCTGATACCGAATCAATACAAATAGGATTTAATTTATTTCTATCAATTTGCCCTTGCTCATCTAAAACATGTTCTTCTACAGATATATTTATAATATCTCCAAAAACTCTTTCTTTTTCCATATCTACTTGTGCCACTCTGCATTCAAAAGTCATTGGAAATTCTGAAAAATAAGGTGCATCCACATGTTTACTTTTTATAACATGCAATTCTGCATTTTCTACCTTATCACATATATCATTGCCGGATACCATCCCTACATAATCCGCTTCTTTGACATGGTTAGCATCTACGACACTGACCGTAAATGCTTTTCTTTTTAAAATATTAGCTGCGGTCTTATGAGAAAAATCTAATGCTAAAAAAATCTGTGTATAATCGCTCATCGCACCCCAAGCTGCTGTCATCGCATTTGCGGTTCCATCCTCATTATAAGAACCGATAATAAGCACCGGTGCAGGTAAAAGCCATGCATTAGGCTTGAAATTTTTTCTCATGATTTCCTCCTTTAAAAACTCCTGTTTTTATTATAATCTATTAAGACAATTTATTCCTAAACATCCATGCTGCCAGCGGCATAGTCACTAAAGCTACCAATAACATAGGAATTAAAGATAATGCAACATCTCCCAATCCTGCCCCCTCCACATAAATACGTCGTACCGCAGCAATAACAAATCTTGTAGGATTAAGGAGCGTCAGATATTGTAAAACTTTAGGCATATTCCGTACAGGTGTAACCATACCTGATAACAAAATAAAAGGAACTAAGATAATAAAATTATAAACGATAACCTGTTGCATATTTTTTACAATAGCGGATATAGATAAGCCTATCCCTATACACGAAAGTAAGAAAATAGTCATCACAAAAAACAAAGTAAGTATAGACCCCACCGGATATACATGAAACCAAACAGAGGCAATACACAATACCAAGAAAGACTGTAATAAACCGATGCATAACGGCGGTATCGCTTTTCCTATTAATATTTCTGTCGGAGTAAGAGGAGTAACCATTAATTGCTCAAAGGTTCCTTGTTCTTTTTCTCTGGCAACAGACAACCCGGAAAGCATCAAGACTTGCACTAAACTGATAAGAGGTAATAAAGAAGCTAAGAATCCCCAACGTGTAATGAGATTTGGATTATACCAAACAATCGAATCTAAAGTCATACCATGTTTTCCCGCACGAATCTCTTGATTGTATGCTGATACAATACTGTATACATATCCGGATATAATTCCGGATGTCATGGTATTTCGTCCATCGGTAATAACTTCTATCGGTGACAACTCCCCTTTTTCAATCTTATTTTCAAAATCTGCCGGAATAAGAATCACTGTCTGGACTTTGCCCGTATCAATAAAAGAACTGATTTGTTCGGCATTCTCTAAAGTAACCACACGTCTAAATACACCGCTGCCTTCTACTCTTCCGACCAGTTCCGTTGCATAGTAGCTATGACTCATATCCAGTAAAGCATAATCTACTCTGTCTAAATTAAAGGTAGCCACATATCCAAAAAGAAAAGTTTGTAACATAGCAGGCAAGACCAATATAATTCGACTTTTAGGATCTTTTATGGTAACTAAAAATTCTTTTTTGATGATAAACAAAATACGTCTGATATAAAATAAAAGGTTCTCCATTATTCCAACCTCTTTTTTGTCACTATATAAGATAATCCAAAGAAAATTGCACCTGAAACAATCAAAATACTGCAATTTTTAATAATCATAGACCAATTATTGCCTACCAAAAATAAAGTTTTTAATAGTTCCATATAATAAGTAGCCGGTAGCAGATGTCCTATTATATCCACAATGAGAGGTGTACTCTTTAAGTCAAAAATCAATCCGCTTAACATAATAGTAGGTAATAAAGATAAAAGAAGTGAAATCTGACAAGATAGAAACTGTTCTTTAATAACAGAAGAAACGGTTAATCCAAGACCTAAGGTTGTCATCAAATATAAAAAAGAACTTACAATAATCATACTTAGTGATCCTCGAATCGGAACTTCAAATAAATAGCGAGCAGATAACATACATAAAGCAAATCCGATTAAGGATACGGAAAAATAAGGAATCCACTTGGACAATAAAATTTCAATCGGCTTGATAGGAGTAATAAACAAAGATTCCAGTGTACCTCTTTCCCATTCCCTTGCCATAACCATTGTCGTTAAAAAAACTCCTACTAAGGTCATAATTAAAACAATGAGTCCCGGAATAAAAAACCAGGTACTTGTATTGGCTTCATTAAACCATTGTCTGGCATCCACAGAAACAATCCCTTTTCTGTCAAATAAAAACGGATATTTATAAATATTGGCTTGCTGCCAAGAAAGCAATCCCATTTCTATATAACTTTTAGAAATTCTAGCTGTTGCAGCATCTACGCCCCAAAGAATAATCTGTACATGACTATTTCCTTTAGTTAAAGTACTTGTAAAATCAACAGGAGCACAGACGATGGCATCGACTTCTCTATCATTCATCATTTGTATTCCCTGTTGCATAGAATTGACATAATGAGGCTCAAAATATTCAGAACCGTTCATAAAAGAAAACATATCTCTTACGACAGGAGAAGAATCTTCCATAACAACCGCTACCGGTACATTTTTTACATCCAATGACATCCCATATCCAATTATCAAAATTAACATCATAGGAATAGCAATACCAATGACAAAACTACTTTTATCCCTGACAATTTGTTTATATTCTTTTTTTATCATGGCATACAGTCTACTAAAAAATTGCATCCTACATTTCCTTTCTATGGCGATTCTTTTCAACAATTGCCACAAAAGCTTCATTCATAGTAAGATTCTCTCCGGCTTCTTTCCGTATTTCATCGGGTGTCCCTAATACAATCGTTTTTCCTTGGTCTTGAATCATTATCCTATCGCAATATTCTGCTTCATCCATAAAATGTGTAGTAATAATAATGGTAATCCCCTGTTCTGCTAAGGCGGAAATTTGACGCCAAAAAGCACGCCGTGCCAAAGGGTCAATACCACTTGTCGGTTCATCTAAAAACAATATTTTAGGCTCATGAAGTAATCCCGCTGCCATGGAGAGTCTCTGTTTATATCCAAGAGGCAAACGTCCTGCCACGTCCTGTTCTTTCCCCTCCAAATGAAACATATGCAGTACCGCTTGTATTCGTTCTCTTAATTTTTTAGGAGAAATCCCATATACACCACCGAAAAACCATAAATTTTCAAAAACACTCAGTGTACTGTAAAGGGAAAATTTTTGTGCCACATATCCTATATTGGCACGAGCAGCCGCTCGTGCTATACGTAAATTAACACCTGCAACAGATAAGGTTCCTCCGGATGCAGGTAAAAGTCCACAAAGCATTTTAAAGGTAGTTGATTTACCGGCACCGTTAGGTCCAAGTAACCCGAAAATTTCGCCTTTCCTTACAGTAAAAGAGGTCCTGTCTACTGCTACAAAATCTCCAAATGTACGTAATAAATTTTCGACATAAATTTCAACGGTATTTGCTATATGCTGCTCTTTCTTATAATCAATAGGAAACTCTTTACAAGAGTTTTCTTCTTTTTTAAGTGCATTAAAAAGCATCATAAAACTATCTTCCAAACGAGAAGAAACTGCTTGCGGAGTACACCCGGGATAATAAGATAATGCTTTTATTTGTTCTTGTTTGATTCCTTTTTTCTGTACAAATCGGACACCGCCCCTTTCAGGAACGGCATCTTCAATATGTTCGGTATCATCTAATAAAGCAGCTTGTACTACACGAGCAGGAATATTTTTAGGCAAAGGCATCCAAAAAGAAAGTCCCTCAGACTGTGCTCTAAAAGCAGCCGGCGTACTCTCCGCTAATAAAGCCCCCTCATGTAGAAGACAGACTTTATCGCAAAGTTCCGCTTCTTCCATATAAGCGGTAGATACGAGTACGGAAATAGCTTCTTCCTTTACTAGTGTTTTTATAATTTCCCATAATTCACGCCGAGATAACGGATCTACTCCGACCGTCGGTTCATCCAAAAGTAATAAATCCGGTGTTCGCACCAAAGTACATGCCAATCCTAATTTTTGTTTCATTCCCCCGGATAATTTACCTGCTAATCGATTAGTAAACGGTAACAATCCGGTCATATGAAAAAGTTTTTCAAAACGAAGTTGTCGCTTTTCCATAGAAACTCCATGAAGATCTGCATATAAATTCATATTTTCCATGCAAGTTAAGTCTTCATATAACCCGAATTTTTGTGGCATGTAGCCTAAACAGTCCTGTATTTCCTGTGCTTGTGTCACTACATCTTTACCAAGTACTTTAATATGTCCCTTAGAAGGAAATAATAATCCGCAAACCATACGAAGAAAAGTAGTTTTCCCCGCACTGTCCGGGCCGATAAGAGCTGTAATTTTTCCGGACTCCGCTTTAAAAGTTACATCGGAAAGAGCAATCACCGGCTCATTCGCAGAAGAACTCTTAAATTGCTTGGTTACATGCATAGCGTCTACTACGTAGCTCATTGTTTTCGCCCTTTCTATGGTATTTAAAACTTAATCGTCGCCGGCATGCCGATACGAAGTCGATTATGTATATCATCTACATAAATACGAACTTCGTAAACAAGTGCTGTACGTAAATTTTCTGTTTGTACATTTTTAGGTGTAAATTCTGCCGTATGCGAAATATACCCTATTTGCCCCTCTATGAATTCGTTAGGAAAACTATCTATATACACCTTAGCCTTCATTCCTTCATGAATTTCTCCTAAACGGTCTTCTGTAACATAAGCACGAATCCACTTCGGTGATGTAAGGCTTAGTATATACACGGGTGCTTGCGGTGATGCCATGTCTCCTACTTCCGACAAACGAGAGCGAATCAATCCATCATCCGGTGCTACCAATGTTGTTTGACTTAAATTATACTTATAGGAATCCAAAGTTGCCTGCAACGATTTCAGTTGTGCTTCCGCTGCTAAAATATCTTCCGAACGTGCTCCGTTATTCGCTTTATGTAAAGTAGCCTTTGCATAATTTAAGTTCGCTTCCGCCCCTTTCCATCTCGCCTCTGCATTATCTACTGCCTGCTGACTGACAGCTCCACTTTCCAATAATTGCAACATACGACCATAATAAGTATGCGCATTATTTTCTTCTGCCATGAGAGCTTCCACACGTGATTGTGCTTCTACTATTTCTTCACTTCTTGTTCCGTTGTATAGCTTTTGTACTTGTGCTTCCTGTGCTGCAATAGCCGCTTCCGCCTTATCAATAGCAATTTCTAAAGGTCGTGCATCCAATGTAGCCAATACATCTCCTTTAGCTACCTTGTCTCCTTCATTTTTAAGCATCTCATGAATACGTCCGCTGCCGTTAAACGCTAAAGACACTTGGCGAATATCTACATTACCATATAAAACTAATTCTTTTTTATGATTCTTTTGTTGGTAAAAACTCCATCCGATACAACACAATACTGACACAAAAAGCACGATAACAACAAGACGTTTATGTTTTTGTATCCACTTCATAAAATTCACCTTTCATAACCAAATAAAAATTCATTACCTATATATTTGTACTATTTATAATTGAGATGCCTCTAATCCCACTTCTTCCGGATTAAAAGTTATTGTCCCATTTTCTAATACAAAGCAAGGAATTCCAATCCAACCGTTCTCTCTCACTTCTTTAAATGCCGGATGCATATCTCGTATTTTTAAAAATTCTTTTAAATGTAGCACATGCTCACCTATATCAATCACTTTAAATTTTGAAGAATATTTTGTCAATTCTTCTTCCAGTATCTGACAATCCGGACAAGAATGCATACTATATACTATAATCATTTTTCATCAACCTTTCTTCAAAACAAATAAAATCATAAATTAAAAATAAGATTCCTCTATATGTATCATACACCATATTTTAAATTTAATTTTTTTAATCTTTTGTATTCCAATAAAATACTTGCTTTTTTTCATAGAAATTGCTATTATTTAGTAGTCGTTATGGCACACAGGGGTATAGCTCAATTGATAGAGCAACGGTCTCCAAAACCGTAGGTTGGGGGTTTGAGTCCCTCTGCCCCTGCCATATACGGCCCAATAGCTCAGCTGGATAGAGCACTTGACTACGAATCAAGGTGTCGGGAGTTCGAATCTCTCTTGGGTCACCAAGACAAAAAGCATCGAATACTCGATGCTTTTTTATTTTCATAAATATATAGCAAAAAACACAACAAGGAAAATCCTCGTTGTGTTTTTCTTTTTAGTTACTTTTTAAAAAGCAACTCTAAGTCCTGTATTGAAACGATACTTCGTTTGAATATCTGCACCAAAAGTTCTTTCTACATCAAAGTAGAATTGTCTATTATCTGCAAAGCGAATATCCGTACCAAGACCCACTACTACCCAAGTATCTCTTCTCTTATCTTGACCGGTAAAGCTCTTACTACCATCTGTAATCTGACTCGTAGTCCCGCCCAAGAAATCATGCATTAAAGAAGCTTTGAAGTAAACACGATGCGGTTTATTGGCAGGAGAATCATATTCACGACTTACTACGAAACCAAGACGACCTACTAAACTATCTGCATTATCTTGATGTACTTTTGCACCATTACGGGTGGTATAATCATCTCCCCACAAATAGCTGTATGTTAATTGTCCCTGTGTTTCGATACTCCAATCCTCATTCATCATTTGCTTACGACCGTATTCTGCACTTACTGTTGTTCCCCAGTTTCCGAAACTTCCATGATCGGTGTAAGAACTGTCATATTCAGATAAAATCTTTCCGATGCGTGCCACAATATCTACATAATGTCCGGAATCTCTCAGGTTAGTTCCATAGAAAGATACCGCTGTAGCTTTTTGATTTCCGATACCGGCACTATAAGTGGAATCTCCCCAAATATGATCGATAGCTGCACCATAGTACCAGTTACCATTATTTGTGGTGACTTTTTCTTTATCCCAACCTACTTGTAACCCTTTATAGTTGCCACTAAAGCTATGTTCTCCATCTCTTTCCAAACGCTTATTAACAAGACGTGCCCATACTCCCTGTTTTTCAGGATTATAACGTAATTCGCCTAAACGTTTTAACAAGGTATCTTCATCACGCCAAATAGATAATGCTGTAGCATAAGCAGTTCCCGGATTAGTACCGTTCGGATTGATAGACGGTCCCGGTGCACCGGCTGCCGTTAAGAACCAATTATCATGCCCATCATAAGCAGAACCGGTAGAATCGGTTTCTTTCTTAACAACTAAAGATTTATCATAGATACTCTTATAAGATTTGAGCTGTACTGCATCATTAACTTTGAAAATAGAGCTGTTCGCTCCGGTCGTAGCAAAGTATAATTTACTTCCAACTACCATACCGTCAACACTGCTGTCTGCTGTTAAATCCACTTTATAAGTATTTCCGTTACCTTCTTTAGCAATCAAGAAATCACTATTCGTTGCACCATTACGATAAGCATCTACATCGTTCCCGTTATAATGAAGGTCCATGACAAAAGTGCCTCCACCATTACCTGCCAGCTTATTCATAGTGAGAGTTTTTGCTGTACCGGCTAAAGAAACTACACCGCCGGCATCTAAAGCCAATGTTCCCAACATACTGTCTTTGGTTACATTCCAACGAGAAGTAGCATCTATGTTGACATCGCCTGTACCTTTAGCAAAACCGGTCCACAAACTTTCATTCTTTAACCCGATAGTTGCGGTACCGGAAACAACATCTAAATCACCTTTCCATGCAGCACCGTCAAAATCAACTGTCAGTTTACCATCAAAAGTAGAATTATCCATAAGTGTTTTAGTACTATTCTTCATATCACCTTGCATGAAAGTACCCTTAGCAAACTTAAGATTCATAATACCTTTGTTGTCAACATTACCGGTTAAAGAGGATCCTTTACCAAGATAATTAGCCTCTAATGTATTTTCTCCTTCAGCAATCAAATCACCTGTTTGAGAAGAATTTTCACCTGTAAAATTAAGATTTACATGATTATTTTTCCCTATATAATAGGTAACTTGGTTTCCTGTTTTAGACCATACATTGGTCCCTTTTGCAGAAGCATTTCCCTGTAAAGTTGCATTTTTTCCGGAGAAATTAGCTTCTACGGTAGAACCTCCAAGATTCGTTAAAATATTACCTTTCATGATTGCATTTTCACCGGAGAAATTAGCAGTAATTTTTGCATTATCATCAGGTAAATGCGTAGTAGTAAAAGTTGGTAATTTAGTTTCTAAATCTCCTATCAAGCGTCCATTCTTGCCCGACATATTAAGTTGAATAGTGCCGCCTAAATGTGCATTTAAAGTCCCTTCAATTTCTGCACTTTCACCGGTAAGGTTTAAATCTGCATTCGCTTTATAATCTACTTCTACTAAACTGGTACCCGTATATCTTAAACTGTTTTCAAAGCCTTTAACACGACTCATCTTAAAATTTTTACCACTAGCATTGACAGTGAGTTGAGATTTCCTCTTCTTATCTTGTGAAGCACCAGTTACACTCAAATCTCCGAGAATATAGGAATCGTCACTGGATATATTAAACTCTGCCAATCCACCTTCACCTACATTCAACGCCGTAATTTCCGTATCAGAAGTTCCGGCAGCTTTTAAGTAAGAACCTTTTCCTGCCATATTGGCTTTAACGCTTCCTGCATTCACATCTACGCCGCCATCTAATTGTACCGTACCTACTGTATTTTGATTAATAGCTACATGTGCATTTCCGAATGTTTGGATACTATGTTCTCCAGCCAATTTAATAAGCTTACCTTCTAAAGAAACATCAAATCTCTTATCCGGATCATTAGCAGAATACATAGACGCACCTACCGCTACACCCCCATCCCCTTCGGAGGCTATATCAATAGTATCTGAAGAAATGGAAATCTGCTTTCCTGCACCAAAAAAACCTGCATTGCCGACAGCCGGTCTTCCCGACATATTTCTTACCTTAACAGTACTCCCTTCTCCACCTTTGATAGTAATACCTTTTCCGTTATCAACAATACCATAGGCTTGACCGGTAGCCTTAATATTTAAATTCTTAAATCCATCAATAGTAGTCGTTCCGTCCGCTTCCGTATAAATAGCATCATCATGTGAAGTAATATTAATATCACCGGTTGCTGTAATATGTGTTTTTTTATCACTGATAACTGCCTTGTCATCCCACTGATTTCCAACAAAATCCGTATTAATAGTTAAGTTTTTAACCTTAACTATGGCATCACGAATAGCAGAACCGTCGCCACGATTATTATCGTGTGTCCAATTAATAACTAAATCACGATCCGGATGCTCATAGGATTTGTAGTCACCTATCGCCGTATTTCCACGAGTTTCACTAACCATATTATTAGTTAATGTTTCCGTATTTGTATTCGGATCATATTCTGCATGTACAGGTAATGTGCCCAAAGCAAAAACCGAGCTACATCCCAATGCAAGTAAAGTTAATTTAATGTTTTTCTTCATCGCACCTTTCTCCTTCTTGCTGAAAATTATAAAGATGTATTTCTAAAATAAAATTAGAAAAAATATATGGCTCCGTTCTATACCTTCTTTCCCCTTATTATATTTATACAAAAACTTATCATTACTAATTATTATTGATAATAATTATCTATTTATTATACCTTACTAAAGCAAGTAGATTTTTTGTATTTTAACAAGAAATATTGACTATCTTGCTACTTACCGATATGATTATCTATCATAAAATAAAGTACTGAAAGGATGTATTAGCACGATTACCCTGTACCCTTCTTTTTATAATCAATTTTCCTGTAAAGCAAATCATTGTATCCATTCTTGTTGTGCACAAGATTGGGATATCGAAATTGATAAACAAACTGCCACTCGTTACCTTTCTCTGAAAACATCTCTAGGTAATAAAATTCGCCAATCGATGACATATAAAGATAATAGTTATTGCTTTATTACACAAAATAGCCGATGCCCCTTTTTATCAGAAAAGGGACTCTGTGAAATTATTACTAAAGCAGACGACTCTCTATTATGTGATGTATGTGCTATGCATCCTCGTTTTTTTATCTATACACAAAACTTTGAACTGGCAGGATTAGGACTCAGTTGTGAAAAAACGGTAGAAATGCTGTTAGCAGATAAAAAACCTCTCTTTTTTGTTACAGATTATTCTAAAGAAACGGCATCCTTGTCCACCTTACTGCATGCATTAGGATATGGTGTATCCTCAAAAGAGCTTGTATTTTCCGCCCAAATAAAAACTTCTTATTATGAAAGACTATTACAAAGATATGCTAAAACCAATCCGATTAACCAAGAGTGGATAGAAAATATAGCTTTCTTACAAACAAAAATAACAGTTAGTGAATCTTGTGTGCAAACGTATCTGGATGCACATTCCTATGATTATTCAAAATTTTTTCAATATATTGCTTATCGTGTATTAGATAAGGTAGAACCATACGGTATAGCTGCTGTCCTACAATACGCCAGAGAAAGTGTAGATTTTATCATCTTAAAGTCAGCCTTCATGCAAACATTTCCGGATAATGTTCGATTATGGTCTGAACAAATAGAGTACGATACGGAGAATGTAGATATATTGTTATCCGGTTATACCTCATATATTCCTACTGTTAACATATGAAAAAGCAAATCCATCTATAGTATGATATGATAAAATAAATATTCTTTTAAGTAGTAACTACATAAATGGAACTTATTATTAAATTCCATCTTGTAACAATAGTTACCAAGTTATAAAGGAAGGCGATTCTTATGTATATGACCGCACAGCGTAAGTTGTTATTTGAATTTTTTAGTACACATCCTGATATCTCAATAACAGCACGTGAGTTATATACAAAACTGAATAAAAATGGAAAAACGAAAATCAGCATTAGTGCTGTATACCGTAATTTATCCATTTTGACAAAAGCCGGACTTATTTTACAAGTCATTTCGAATGATAATAAAGAGGCTCTATATCGATATAGCCCTGCAGAAACATGCGAACATCGATTGCATATGACTTGTTTAAACTGTGGTAAAACCTATCATATTTCACAAAAAATCTCTGAAAAACTAACAGAAGATGTTTTAAATACGGATGCTTTTTCTATTGATGAAGCACAGACTACCATTTATGGTCGTTGTAAAACTTGTAAATAACTACCCAAGGAGTGGTAATCATGAGTATTTACGAATATAAAGCAAAGAACCTTTCGGGGCAAGAAGTATCCATGTCACACTATAAAGGTCAAGTTATGTTGATATTTAACAGTGCTACACATTGCGGTTTTACTCCGCAGTATGATGACATTCAACGCTTATTTGATAAATATCACAAGCAAGGGCTGTCTGTTCTTGAATTCCCTTGTAATCAGTTCGGTAACCAAGCACCGGAAGACGATCAAGAGATTGAACAAATATGTAAAGTTCGATTTGGTGTAAACTATGATCGTTTTAAAAAAGTAGATGTAAACGGAGCCAATGCATTGCCCCTATTTGATTACTTAAAATCACAACAAGGTTTTAAAGGTTTCGGTACCAATAAAAAAGTAAGTGATAAATTTAAAAGTTTTGCAGTAAAAGCCATGCTTGCCATTAAAAATCCGGATTATAAAAACTCAAATGATATCAAATGGAACTTCACTAAATTCATAGTAGATCGCCAAGGAAATGTAGTCGCTCGCTTTGAACCGACACAGGATATGAATGAAGTTGAAACATGCATCAAAGAACTACTCACACAATAACATATAAAAAAGGACTTCTTTAAAGAAGTCCTTTTTTATATTAGAATTTACGTTCTACACCTACACGCCATACACGCCCATCCAAGTATATATCGCTATCTTTCTTATTCAAAATATTATCTATGCCGCCAAATACACTCATTCCATTTTTAAATTTCTTATTAAAAGAGAAATTTAATGTGTTATAAGTAAAGTTTCTATCTTTTCCATTTCTATCCGTATCATAAAAATCACTAATGAAAGTATCCCAAAGCACAGCAGAGAATCCATCATTCTTATGATCATCATAAACAAGCTGGAAAGAAATGGCGTTCTTCGCTCTTCCGGTTAAACGTTCACCGGATATAGCATCTGTTGCATCCAACCAACTGTCATGAATCTTGACACTTAACCGATTGGATAGATGATGACCTATTTCGGTTTCTACACCGTTTACTTGCGTTTTATCAATATTTACATATGTAGTCTTTGTCGATTCTATACGTTTAGTAGCAATCAGATTATTCACTTTATTTTTAAAATAGGAAATTTTACCAAAAGTTTTACCATCATCATATTCAAAGCCTACATCAAAATTGGTACTTTCTTCCGGTTTCAAGTTCGGATTTCCTACAATATTCATAACTACGGCAGGACCCATAGGATGTGTCATATCTAAATACATTTCACTGACAGTCGGTGCTTTATATCCTTTTCCATAGTTAGATTTAAAACGCAATTTGTCATTAATATGATAAGTAAGTCCTAATTTCGGTGTTGTTTTATTTCCGAAATGACTATTATGTTCAAATCGAAGAGAAGGTGTTATTAATAAATCATCATTAACTTGCCACAAATCTTCTGCATAACCGGCATAGGAATTAAAGTTATGTTTCCCAACGGTAGAACCGGCAGTCTTTTTAAGACGAGTTCCTTCATATTCTGTAAAACGATATTCTCCGCCAAAAGTTAATGTATGAGCATCATTTACATACATAGTATCTTTTGCTTCTGCTACCCAAGTTGTATATTTACTGAAATCACTCGTCATCTTAGGATACGTTTTATTCAACATATTTACTATAGCCGGCGGTCCACGGAAATCTGGACGTGCATTATATGTGTTTGTATTTTTCTTCAACTGATCATAATAGGTTCTGAAGCTATAATCATTTCTATCCGTTTGTCCTGCATATTCTACAGAAAATCCAATACGTTCATTATCAAAAGTAGAGTATTTATTTTTTGCAGTTACGGTCTTACCTGCCGGACTCTTAGAATAAGCATCTGCATACGCACTTTTCAAATCATCTTTTAAATAATCTACGTCAAAACGCAATGTGTTTTTATTGGCATTTTCAAAATCATACTTAGCAGCTGTATGATAGGTGCGATGCATACCATACATATTGGAGTTAATTCCATCAATAACAGTAATCTTTCCGCCTCTTCCCATTTGTTCGGAATATTGATATTCTTTTCGTTCTCGTACTTTATCCCAACGAGCAGATACGGAAGAAGACCATCTTCCATTCTTACCTAAGTCTGCATAAACATAAGTGGCTGTATTCTTAGTCCCTGTTATCGTACCTATGGTAGTAGAAAATTCACTGGGCACCTTAGTAATAATATTAATGATTCCGCCGATTGCATCTGAGCCATATAAAGCACTGGAAGAACCTCGAACGATTTCTATTCTTTCAATATCATTTACATTTAATCTTTCTAATGCATAGGAGTTAGTCAATTTAGCAGTATCTTCGCCTGCCATTCTTTTCCCGTCAACTAAAATTAAAATATGGTTTTTACTCATTCCTCGAATCTGCACATTACTACCTACCGTACCGGAACGAACAGTTACATCATGTGCCAATGCGAGAGCATCTTGCACAGTAGTTGCACCGAGATCTTGTATATCTTGTGCCGTAATTACTTCTGTAGCTTGTGGAATTGCTTTTATTTCTTCTTGTGTTCGATTGGCAGTTACCACCACTTCTGACGTGGATAATTTTTCTGCCGGTTCTGCAGCACAAGTAATCGGCATAGCTACGCCCAAAGAAGACATAACTATGCAAGAAATGATTCCCATTTTTAATATTTTATTGTTCATAACTAACTCCATTTTTACTAAATAACTAAATCCCTATTTTATATTACAAGGAACACATAATAAATGATCTTTCTGCCCAATATTTTCTTTAAGGATTTTAACCTGAATCCCATATAAAGGTTCTAATACTTCCGGACAAAAGACCTCTTCACAAGTACCATCTGCCATAATTTGACCATTTTTAAGTGCTATTAAACGATAACCATATCTCGCTGCATAATTCAAATCGTGCATGACCATAAGTATCAAAATATTCATTTTTTGATAAAGAGAAGTAACCAATTCCATTAAACTCATTTGATGTTTTATATCCAAATAAGTTGTCGGTTCATCTAAAATAAGTACTTTTGGCTGTTTTGCCAAAGCCATTGCAATCCAAGCACGTTGTTTTTCTCCTCCGGATAAAGAACCTATTCTGCGATTTTTTAATTGCTGCAACGCCGTTTCTTGCAATGCCCATGCAACCAATTCTCTATCCTTATCATCCGCTTCCGAAAAGAGAGATTGGTAAGGCATCCGCCCATACATAACTAACTCTTTAACTAACATATCAGGAGGTGCTTCTACTATTTGCGGTAAATAAGAAATCTGCTGCGACTTTATCCGTTCACTTATAGAGTAAATTTCTTTATTCTGAAAAAGTACTTCTCCTTCAAGAGCCGGAAGTACTCCTGCTAATGCTTTAACCAAAGTAGATTTACCGGAACCGTTAGGCCCGATAATCGATACAATTTCAGGTACATCAAAACGAAGAGAAATGTGTTCTAATACTTTTTTTGTTCCATAGCCGATACTGATTTGTTTCGTTTCCAATATACTCATCGTTTCATCTTCCTTTTTAGTAAATATAAAAAGAAGGGTGCTCCGATAAAACTCATAAAAATGCCAACCGGAACTTCTACCGGACTAAATAAAGTACGAGCTGCCATATCCGTAATGACAACAAATCCAGCTCCTAAAACAGCAGAACAAGGTATGAGTACTTTAAAATCCGAACCTACCAACAAACGAGTCACATGCGGAACAATTAGACCGACAAACCCCAAAAGACCTGCCACGCTTACTGCGGATGCAGCTAATAAAGCTGCCACCATCACAAGTAATGTACGTGTTTGCTTGACAGGAACGCCCAACATACAAGCTACTTCATCTCCCAATTGTAATGCATTAAGTCTTCCTGCTAACCCCATAGCACCTACAACACCTAACAAACTGTAAGGAAGAATCATACGTACATGAACCCAACCACACCCATTAAATCCGCCTGCCATCCAGCCAATGGTTCCTTGTACTTGATCGGAAAAAAATACAGATAAAGCAGTCATCCCTCCACCAAAAAATACAGAAACGGCAACACCTGATAAAACCAAAAATAAAGGTTGAACTCCTCGATTCCAAGCTAGTGCAAATACGAGTACCGCTGCCCCCATAGCACCTATAAATGCAACTATAGGTACCCAAAACACTAAATTCGGTGCCAGAAACATCAACAATATAGCTGCCATTCCTGCACCGGCGGAAATACCGATAATCCCCGGATCTGCTAAAGGGTTTCTAACCAGCCCCTGCAAAATGCAACCGGATAAAGCTAAATTCATACCTGTTAAAGCAGCATTCAACGCACGAGGAACACGCAATCGATAAATAAATTCCCCTGTATTTGCTAACGGAGAAGACGTTAAAAATTGCCATAATTCCACGGGAGATACCGATACCGTTCCTACCAAAAGAGATAAAAACAAACTGCCCAATAATCCTAATAGTCCTCCAAAAAAAGTGAGTTTTCGTATAATTTGCCTTGATAACTCTACATGCATCATGACTCCTCCCCATATAGAAGATTTGCCATAAATTCCATTGCTTCTCCCACTTGGCTGCCGGGATTTGAAGAAAATAACGTATCCGGTAAATTATAAACTTGCTTATTCTTTACCGCTGCCACTTGTCCCCATAACTCATCTTTTTCCATATCCGATACGACCTTATCAAAATGTCCTTTGTACGGGCCTTTATTAACAATAAAAATAGCTTCCGGATTTTTTCTGATAATATATTCCATACTGATAGGTACATAAGGTCCGTGAATCGTAGAATCTACATCTGCAATATTTATTCCACCAAGACGTTTCATAATATCACCGGCAAAACTTTCACCGGTTGCCATATTTTGACTGTTTGGCGATGCAAATAAAATTAACGCACGAGGAGCTGTTTTATTTCTGCTATGATGCAACGCTTTATCGCATTCCTCTTTTATTTTCTTCCTTAACGCATCCGCCTCGTTTTCATCCCCTGTCAATCGTCCATAAAGTTCTACCGTTCTATCCGTGTCTTCTATACTTTGTAATCCATTAATATAAAAAGGAATATGATTTTCTTTTAATACTTCTTTTACACGATTATGCATAGGTACATTAATCCCTATAACTAAATCCGGTTGGAGTGAAATAATTTTTTCAATATTAGGTTCATGTACAATACCTACTTCTTCCACCCCCTGTACTTGCTGCCTTAATTCCTCACTCATAATAGACGTAGTCGGTATACCAACCACCGCTTCTCGTCCCCCCACTGCACAGTACATTTCTAAATTAGCAGTATTTAGAAAAACAACTCGCTTCGGATGTTTAGGAATAGTAACAAATTCTCCTGTACTGTCCTGTACTTTTATAGTTTCCATCATCACATCTCCAGAAGAAGACTTCCAATGAAATCCCATATCTAAGACCACAAATAAAAGAAGTATCATACCGATATAAATAATAGGTTTTCTTATATTCACAAAATTACCTCCCTTTATGCATAGAAGGATGTGATACTTTATCTTGTTGTGACACAGAATCTACTCGTAATTCTTTTTTCCCTGCTAATAAATAGCTGATACATTCAATAATTGTTTGTAATAAATTCACTTGCCAAAATGCACCTGCCCGAGTTAATTCATAAGCCACCCCGTTAAAAGAAAGGAGTCCCCGTTTTTCCCATAATTGGAATAACCATTCTAAATCTGCCAACCGGGAATCTTTTTCTACCAATGTTTCTAACAAAATATATCCTTGTTCTATTTCTGTTGTTACCGCATCGGCAATCCATTGCAAAGGAGAACGTTTTGCACAAAACATAATCGGCTTTTCTCCACGTGATACAAAGGTTTCATAAGGTTGAAGTGTACGTCTTAACATAAAGGAATAGCTGTCTATATGCCCACCGGCACTACTTCCAAAAGGAAATATAGGTACTCCCATCTTTCCCATTACATTGTATAAGCTTCGCTCTCGATTCGTCCTCCTCCAGTGACGAACATTCACCTTTTTATATCCGCGTTTTTCTAAATAGTCGCTTCCGAAATCAAACATACATGCCTGTTCTTGTGTAGTAGCAGCACGAGATACTTTCCCTAACGTAATCATGCGTTGCAAATCACTCTCTTCAAAAACATCTAATTGGTACAAATCGGCACCGTCAATACCGCTATCCACCAAATCTTTTAAATCGTTTTCCCATATCTTCATAGTTTGATCAGGAAATCCATACATTAAGTCAATAATAACTGCACATTGTCCGGTTTCTTTTAATTTACGAAGTCGTTCCAATACCACTTCTCTCGTATCTATACGCCCCACCTGTTGTCGTATATGCGTTTGAAAAGATTGTACGCCTAAAGAAATACGATTCACACCATACGAAAGCCATACATCCATTTTATCCGATGTTACATCATGTACACGCCCCTCTAAGGTAAATTCACAGTCATTAGCAAGCGGTAATGCGTTATGTAAAGTGGATAAAAGTCGTTTCGCATTGTAAGAAGAAAGAGAAGTTGGCGTACCACCACCAATGAATACGGCATGAATCAGTCCGTCTCTTAAACGGGGCTTTGCCGCATCCCTTTCTATTTCTTTTATAAGATGATCTACGTAAGTATCTTCTTCCTCCTGATTTGTTCCATTTTTAAAAAACTGACAATAAGTACACTTAGTTTTACAAAACGGAATATGCACATAAGCGGCTTGCCATTGTCCTTTGCGAGGAGCAGATTCCATAATCTCTTCCCATGTATGTTGTACCGTTTCCGGTGCTATAGGTGTAGTTGCAAGCTTTGCATGAACGACACGCTTACTCGAAAATGCAGATGTTAAAGGATTTTCTGTTTCTCTTCCAAACTGTATTTCTCGCTCTGCTTCCGACATAGACTCATATAATTTCTTTATAGTCACTACTACTCGCTCCCTGCCAACTCAATTAATTCCCTTACTATTCAAGTCTAAAAATAACCGGTGTAGTTATGGATACGGTATGTCCGGAAGCATTAGGATATGGACAAGCCTCCTCCGCCGCTTTTACGCCTGCATTATCCAGTACTTCTGAACCGGATGATTCTATAACGGAAACACCTAAACAATTTCCATTTGCATCCAAAGTCGTTTCTATATATACCGTACCGGTGATACCTCTTTTTATGGCAGACAACGGATATTTTTTATGTGCCGTAATAGCAACTCTAAACCCTTCCCTATCAAAAGGAATTCCCGGTTTACCTCCCCCTGCATCACCACCGGAAGAAGAACCTCCCGAATCATCTCCAAAACTATGTTCTTCCATTCCTTCTTCACCGGATAAACTATGTCCATGTGATTGCGGACTGCCTTTAACTGCCATCCCTTCTCCTACATATGTTTTAATACCTTGCGAAGCGTTTCCGCTATGTCTCCCTTGACTGTTAGTAGTTCCATCTCCATTTCCAATACCGACACCCAAAGATTCCGTAGCCCCCTCCTTATTTGTAGTTATGGATTCGCTTAAATCAATCACATAGATTTCCTGATCACCATGTTGTAAAGTAATACCGATAAAAATTAAAAGAACCGTTCCTAGATGAATAAGTAAGGAAGTGAAAAAAGCTTTTTTCCATGAATAAATTTTTATCACCTCTACTGTGCAGCAACAGCTAATCGCTTAACACCTGCACCTTTTAACATATCCATTACCTCAATAACTTGCCCATGTGAACTCTCTTTATCTGCTTCCAATAAAGCACTTACATTACCATTTTCTTTTGTAATATGCTGCATATATTGTGCCGCCTCTTCCATAGATACTTGCTTCTCTTCTATAAAAAGAGATCCCTCCTTTTGCAAAACTATATGTACAGGCGGTACATATGCATCCGATGCATGACGAGCTGTCGGCAACTGAACCGGTAAACTCTTCAGCTCTCCACCGGCACCGCTCATCATAAAGAAAACAAGCAAAAAGAAAATAATGTCAATCATCGGAATAATCATAAACATAGGCTTTTGTTTCATTCTGCAGGTTGAGAACATGATTCACTCCACCACTTTTTTCTTTCATAAACAATAAGTATACATACCTTTTCCATAGCATTTACAATCGAATCGATACGATGTGAAAAATATGTATAAAAAACAAAGGCAGTTAAAGCCACACATAATCCGGTAGCTGTTGCAATCAAAGCTTCTCCCACACCGCCGGTCACAGAAGAAACTCCTCCACCGGCACCTAATACACCAAAAGTACTAATCATGCCGGTGACTGTCCCCAGAAGTCCTAATAAAGGTGCAATAGTAACAATAGCGCTTAAATAATCTAAATACTTTTTAAAACCTGCCATCTCAATAGACATACGCTCATTTAAAATATTACGTATTTCCAATTCGGTTCGTCCGGAGTTAAGACCTTCCTCAATAACTCGACCAAAACAAGAGGAACATTCACAACATTCTGCTATCGCTTCCCAGTGATTACAACGCACGGCATGTTCAACACCGATAAGCATTTTTCTAAAACCTTTGCATCGTATATTAAAATAATGAAATCTCTCTACAGCAATAGCCACAGAAATCAGTGACAACAATAAAAGAGGATACATAACCGGTCCACCGCTGACGAACCAATGCACTAACATCGATAGAGAATTAAACACTTACTCCCACCCTTTCAAATCCGTTACAACCAACGACGTATATATAAGAAATATAGCTACCGCAACCAATGCTGCTAATAAGTGTAAAATATATGATTTTATAAATAAAGACAGTACATCTATTATCATATTCACAAATACCTCCCATGAAACAATTCCCGAATACAATCACTGAGAAAATAAAAATTTATTTTCTCAGTGATTGTTTGTGTCATTATAAAACACTTTTTAATAACAATTGCGAATTGTTCGCAAATTATAATATCACAATTGAGAATTGTTCGCAAGTTATCTTTTGGAGTTAAATAATTAGCTGTTTTACATTTTTTATTTTGCTGCCAATAACATGCACCTTCTAAAATTATGTCATTTTTTATCTATTTATAGTAGATAAACTATATAAATCACAGAGTTATCCACAACATGTTGATAACTCTGTGATTAACTTTATATAATTCCCCCACAAAATAATGTCTGTTACCTTTTTTCATAATAAAAAGCTTTGGAAAATTTATACTTTTTCCAAAGCTTTTATACTTCTACTAATTAACAGTAGAATTATTTGCCATATCCATAAATTCTTCCGGTAATTCATCCGAAAGTTCTTCATTCGTCTTTACTAATGTATTTTGTGGATATAATCTTTGTAAATTAGCAATAGCATTTTGGTCGCCTAATGCAGCGGCACGCTTAAGCCAGAAAAGTACTTTTTCCTGACTCTTTTCTACACCAATTCCATGTTCATAACAAGCAGCCACCCATCCCATAGCTGCCGGATATCCTTGAATAGCGGCTGTACAAAATACTTCAAAGGCTTCTTTATTCTTACCTTCTGTTTTTAAAATAACACCCAATTGCAACATAGAAGAATGTAAGCCTGCTTTAGCACCTACTTCATACCATTTTTTAGCTTCTGATAAACTCTTCTTTACACCACGTCCATAGAAATAGCAGTTTCCCACATTCCCTGCAGCCAAAGGAAGCCCTGCTTTAGCTGCTTTATCAAAACATTCAAAAGCTTTCTTATCATCTTTTAATTTTTCATCAAAAGAATATACAAAACCTAATGCATTAGCAGCTGCAGCATTTCCTAAATTCCAAGCTTTTTCCCAAAGACGAACCGCCTCTTTCACATCACGTTCTACACCAATACCTTGGAAGTAATGAAAACCTAAACGATAATCCGCTTCAGAATACCCTAATTTAGAAACTTCTTTATAAGCAGCACAAGCTTTTGCATAGTCGGTATCTCTATGTCCATTATCATCATACTGTGTAGCTTGATCATAAGCAGCTAACCAATATCCGGCATCTGCCGCCTTATCAATACTCTCTAAACCACGTTTTTCATCAACGGAAGTTCCTAATCCGTAAAAGTAGCAATCTGCAATATCATCCATAGCAAACACATCGCCTGCCGCCGCTAACTCTTCCGCTTTAGGAAGCCATTCTTTCATGAAATCATCACGTTTTTTCTCTTCTTGCAAGTATCCAAGAGAAATAGCACATAACACATCTCCCTTTTCCATACCTTTCTGAAACCACTCCATGGACTTCTTCGGATTGTAATGTCCTACCCCTAAATACAATCTGGAATAAATGCCCATGAAATACATAGCTCTTGCATCCCCTGCATCTGCCAGTTGTTGGAAAATCGGATAAGCTTCTTTATGTTTAAACTGTTTAAACAACAATTCCGCCTGTGCTAATTCTTTACTCATCATGTATAAGCCTCCTGCCATTTTTAGGATAGTAAATCACGCGTTCCTATCCTGTATGAATTGTTATTATTATAAAATATTAATATGTATAATACAAATCTCGTCTAACATTCGATAAACACTAGAAATTTAACATCAAACAATTTTTAAATTGGTAGCCACGCAAACATTTTTTAATCGTATCTTATTATGTAAATTCTATATTTTTGCAAATAAAAAAGACCTACCGTGTTTAAACAGTAGGTCTTTTTTTATACTCTATCATATATCTCTCTACGGTTTCCTATATTAATTACTACGACGATACACTTATCATCTTTTATTTCGCAAATAACTCTATAATCTCCTGCTCTATATCTCCAAAAACCTTTTAAATTATGTGTTAGAGCTTTCCCTATATATCTAGGATTTTCAGCATTTTCTATTTTCGTTATCAGCTTTTTTATTTGTAATTGACCGATTTTAGATATTTTAGAGAGTTGCTTTATTGCTTGCTTTTCAAAAACAACAGAATACATTATACCCCCAACTTTTCAAAAACTTCACTTGCAGGAGTAAACTCGGTTTCACCCAATTCTTCACGTAATAGATAATCTTCACAAGCTTTCATATCAATCTCGTCTTCAATGCGTTCTAATGTATATTTTCTTAACATTTCAGATAAAGTCATGTGATTACTTTTAGCATACGCTTTGAATAATCTTTCTTCTTTGTCATTTACTCTAATGGATATGTTCATAGTCTAACCTCCTCGTATTACAAGTGTAATACAAATATATATAAATGTCAAGGTTAAAGCATATAAAACGCCAAAAGACCTACCGTGTTTAAACAGTAGGTCTTTTGGTGACTAGAGAAGCAAACCTGCAGGAGCCGGTATTAACTTTTTAGTTGTCCTCTTAAATGAATGTACCTTACCAAAGAGATTCCCTACCACATGGGATAGTGTATTTTCTCTTTCATTAAAATCTTGTTCCGTTTGATATTAGCCTAGTGTGTCAAGTATCACATTCATAGCTACGATATAGTTTCTAACCTCTTGTATATACTCAACCAGTTGTTTATTATCAACATCTACTACCATTGGTATTTCTCTCTTAAATTCACCAAAGGGGTCAATCTTTCCTGGATTTTCTCGCTTAAACTCTATCATATCTCTTGATTTAAGGACAGTGTAATTAATATTGTTGCTCTTAAGCAAGTTATTTATGGAAATTCACATCATCTGTATTGGTTGCTGGGTTTGCGCATTTAGAGACGGGCAGTAATCGCAGCCGTCAGACCAAAGATGATGCCCGGGAGATTGGCCAAAACGATTGGCCAGTCGCGCTGCTCTTTGAAAAACCCATATCCAACCCACATCGTGCAGTTGATGAACGCGACAGACGGCTGAATCCAGTCTCCCTGATGACCGGACAGATTTCCAATGATTTGCGGAATATAAGAGACATACATACAAATGGACAGGCAGGAGGCAATCGCACCAATGATTTTCATCTTGCTTTTCCGAGCCTCTTTCTTAATGTTCTTCAACATGATATAACCCTCCTTCTACCGGAATCCCTTCGCCAAGGTGCATAGCCTGCTCTGCCTTGACTATTTGACAACGAGAACGGCGCACTTCGCCTCCTCCATGACTTCCTGCGTCGATGCCGTCGGGAAGCTCCTCGCGCGCTTCGGACAAGACATCACCGACATACCGGATGCATACATTCAGGAGATGTTTGATAAATTAAATCGACGTCCACGCAAATGCCTAGGATACAGAACTCCCTACGAGGTCTATTATTCAAAGACGTTGCACTTGACTTGACAATTCGCAGTCAAATGGACTGATAAATCTAGTATAGTTCTTTTATTTAACAAATGCAACAACACCAAGTCCTGCTGCTAAAACAGCATATATACGGCGCTGTTTTTTTAGTCTTCTATTCGTTTTCTCCAGAGAATCTATCTCCTCTCTCAACGTCTTTATAAATGCTTTCTGCGTCGCTAAGTAGTTCTTGGCAGCGGTTAAGTCTTGATTGGCACTCGTCAATAATTCCTGCGTTTGATGCAGCTCCTCTCTGCAGGTCTTAAGCTCTTCCGACAGCACGTTCAAGTTTTCGGTTTGTTCGACTGAGTTTTTCTTGAGCTGTTGCAACCTTATCTGCAGAATGCCGCACTGCATCTGTAGCTCTGCCGTTATACTCTTCAACATGTTGTACTGATGCACCGTCATGCTGATAGATTTTGTCGGATACGTGGAAGAGATAAACTCCGCCGCAGATGCAGAGTGCGGTAAAAATGATAAACAAATAAGTTACTCAAAAAGATGTTTGTAAAATTTTAAATTTTAAAGAAACAACTTTTTCAGAGTGGGTTAGAGCAAAATCATATCCACGTATAGATAAAATTGAAATACTGGCTAATTACTTTAATATAGAAAAATCAGATTTAATAGAAGATAAAACCTCTATTAACAATGGTTATTATCATGACAAAGAAGTTGCTGAAATAGCAGAACAACTACGAACCAATCCGGAAGGACGTATATTATTTGATGCATCAAGAGACTTATCAAAAGAAGATATAGATATTGTTTTAAATTTAATTAATGGTTTAAAGGCAAAAGAAAATAAATGAGTATTGTATTAACCTATCAATTATTACCGCATAAAATTAAAGCATTAACGCATGATAATCAAGATGGTAGTTACACTATCATCATTAATAATACTATTTCTATTGAATTGCAAAGAATTGCTATATTACACGAATTATTACATATAGAAAGAGATGATTTTTATACACATTATAATGCTAACTTAATTGAGAAGTTAGCACATTCTCATAATAAACAAAATGTAAATTTATCTAAATTTCAGTTTTATTGTGTTTAAATATTATTTTATTTAGAGTAAGGAGAATTAATATGGAAGTATTATCTGGAATTTTAGCGATTGCATCAATTGTATGGCTTATTTTTGGTTTAATAAAACCAACTAAAGCGGCTCCGTTTTTAAAGAAGCCTACTAGATTAAAAGTATTCGGAATGGCGTTATTACTCTTTTTCGCTGCAGGGGTAATCGCGCCTAAAGAAAGTGCGCCGCAAACTACAAGTGCAAAAGCAGATACAACGCAACAAGCTAAGAAGATTTATACTATGGGAGAATTGTACAATGCTAAAAATTTTGAAATTGCAGTATTGGATAAACAAGTGACCGATAGAGTATCAGATTCAAGTGGATATTTATTTACAAAAGCTGATGGTTCTTTTGTTGTTTTAACTATTCAATACAAGAATATAGCTAAAGAAGCAATGAGATTAGATAATAGTGCTTTTAGGTTAAAACTGGGAGATGCAACTTATTCCCCTGTTACCCTAACAATAAATATCAATGAAAACATCTTCTTAGACTTAATTAATCCCGGAATTTAAAAAACAGGCAAAATATATTTCGATGTCCCTAAAGATATTGCCAATTCTAACGATTTTATTTTACAACTATCTCGTAGTTTTGTATCTGACAACTCTTCAGGACAAATACTTTAAAAAAATAATCAATAACTAGCACCACTATTTTTAGCAAAATGTTGGAGATAGATATTACCACAAAATAAAAGAGCCACTACTATTTAAGTAGCGGCTCAGTGTCCAACGCCATTACACGCTGTAGACGATTCACTACTCATATTATAGCACAATAAAAAAAGTCCCGCTCCCCTGCGCCAACAGAGTAACGGGAAAATCAAAACCCCAACCACGAGGTCGATTTATAGTTTTATTATATCACAATCGACCTATTTTTAAGGAGGTCGATTTTTTAATGCGACGAGCTAATGGAACAGGTTCTGTTTATAAGCGAAACGATACCACACGTAGGCGCAAACCATGGGTAGCAGTCATCAATCTAGGAATGAATGATAAGGGTATCCGGAAGAAGAAGATTATCGGAAGTTTTAGAACGCATAAAGAAGCGCAATCTGCACTTGATTTATACAACGCCTCACCTACTGACAGAGTCATTAAAAAGATAACCTGGAAACAAATATGGGAACGAGTACTGGCAGAACGAGAAAGGCTAAATAAACCTATCAGTCTTGCCACATTAAACGCATGGAAAAATCATAGTTCTAAAATTCAAACGCTTACCCCGCAAGAAACCAAAACTATTCATCTGCAGGCGCTTATTGATTCTACTAATTCCGCTGCCGTTCAGCGCGCAATGCTGACTACTTATCACATGATATATGATTACGCATTAGCCAATGATCTAACAAATAAAGACTATTCCCGATTTGTTAAAGTTAAGCAATTCAAAAAGTCAACACTTCATAAACCGTTCACTACAGAAGTAATGCAGCAACTTTGGAACGACACCCATCAAGATATCGTAAAAATTATACTCATTTACACCTGTACAGGGATGCGGTCAAATGAATTATCTAAAATGGAGATAAAAAATGTAGATCTCACTAAACGAATTATGGTAGGAGGTTCAAAGACAACTGCGGGAAAGAATAGAGTTATCCCAATAGCAAAATGCATTCTTCCTTTTGTGAAATATTTTTATAGTATTGCACTATTTAAAAAATCCAAATTTTTAATTGTACCTAACCTCTCAAGAGGTATTTACAGTTTAAGAGGAATGTTTTACGCCAGAAAAAGTTTCGAAAAATATTTTAATCGAGCTTATATACCGCATGATGCTAGACACACCTTCATAACGCTATGCGATAATTATGGATTACCTGAAAAGATTCAAAAACAAATTGTAGGGCATTCAAGTACTGATAACGTTACAAAAGATATTTACACACATAAAACTATCCCACAACTAATAGCTGCAGTTGATTCTCTTCCATATGGGATTGATATGCAAATGACTCCTCGTGGTAGCCACGTGGTAGCCACGCAAAAAAAATTCTATTCAAACTTAAACATGTCTTAACAGAAAAATACCTAGATTTTATCGATAAAGTCTAGGTATTTAATCTTTGATTCTTATTATTATAACATAAAAAAGACAACTCCTTTCTTATACATCCTTTATATATCTTTATTTGATTTTTTAATTAACAATAATTAAGTATACTTTACTATGATTTGCACATCTTTACATTGCAATTTTAATAATTTACATAATTTTTTAGCAACCATATAAAAACAGCCATCTACAACAGATGACTGTTTTGGGTTTATATGCTTTGTAATGCTTGTAAAAAGTTTACTTTTCCTTTATTTCTAATGACCTCTCTAGCGGCAGATACACCGGCAGCAGCTGCCTGTTCTAATAATACTCGACCTCTTCTTCTATCTTGTTTCATACCGATGCCTTGCATTTTCATGAGTCCTAATACATAGTATCCTTCCGGCCATCCTGCAATAGCCGCTTTTTCCATGTATTTAATACCTTCGCTCATCTTAGACATATAAATCTTAAAACGTCCTATAGCAAAGTACCCTCGCCCATTCTTAGTTTTTACAGCCTGTTTATACCAATATTCCGCTTTCTTTAAATCCTTCATAACACCGATACCGTAAAAATTGCGATCGCCCATAGCACACATAGCATCTACATTTCCCATCTGTGCTGCTTTTTCTGTCCAAATAGCTGCTTGCATTTCACTTCGCTGCGGAAATACACGATCATCATATAGTCTCGCCATACTGAATACGGCTAATAAACTGCCTCGGCGACAAGCAATATCATAATAACGTCTTGCATTTTCAAAAGAACGTTCACAGCCCAACCCATAATGCCAACAATCACCCAAGCGTACTTCAGCGAGTCCATCACCCATAGCTGCTGCTTTTTCTACGTAAGAAAACGCTTTTTTTCTTACATCGTCTTTTTGTTCACGCATAAGAATACCTGCCACCTGAAGCATCGCTCCCCAGTACCCTGCATCAGCAGCCCGTTCCAACCATAAAACGGCTTGCTTTCTATCAGCTTTTACCATAATACCGAAAGCATATGCCATACCAAGTTCCATCATAGCAAGAATATCGTGTTCTTCTGCCATAATACGTAGAGAAGATTCTACTTGTTCATCACGCATCATTTCTTGTGCTTTAGCAATCACTTTAGCACGTTTAGCAGAAGTAAGGTCTACCCCTCGAAGTCCGATATCATATCGCATATAAGCAACAAAACAAAGAGGATCTCCTATCAGAAGTCCTTCTGCCAACAGACGAACTCCTTCGATACGGTCTTCTTTCTTTTCTGTGAATAAAGAATCCTGTATTAATAGTTCGCCTAAGCAATACATTCCTCGTGTATTTTCATTTTTTGCCATACGACGCAGACCTGCCATTGCATTTTTAAATTCGTGTTGAATAAATCTTTTTTCAGACAATGTTTGACTCATACTACTCCCCCTGAAAATTTTTATTGTATATTACTTTTTGAGGTAATCCCCCATAATTGTTGCTTTAAACGTGTAGCTTCTTTATCGCCTTGTACTTCCGCTCTATTCAACCATTCACGTGCGATTTTTTCATTTTTAGGAACACCATTTCCCTTATAATAGCAAATTGCCAAAAGATTTTCTGCCGGTGGATATCCTAAAGATGCTGCCGACTCAAACCAATGAACAGCTTCTTCATATCGCTTAGAAGCTTGTGCCATTTCTCCAAGTCGTGTCATAGCGGATACTTGACCTACTTCTGCTGCATTGACATACATAGTAATCGCTTTTTCCTTATTTTCTAAAGTGCCTATGCCGAACCAATAACATTCTGCAAGAAAATATACACCATCCGGATCTCCGGCTTCTGCCGACTTAGTAAACCAAGCCAAAGCGGTCTTTTCGTCTTTAGCAACACCCAATCCTACTAAATAAATGGTACCGATGCGTACAGCTACAAAGTAATCACCATGCTCCCAAGCCTCTTCATAACAAGTACGTGCTTTGACGAAATCTTGTGCTATGCCACGACCATAGTAATAACAATCGCCTAATTTTCCTAAGGAACGTATGTATCCACCTTGTGATGCTTTCTTAAAGTAAGAAAAAGCTTTATGCTTATCTCCTACGTTCCCTTCACCTAGAATACACATGGTACCTAATGCATCTGCCGCTTGCATAGAACCGTTAGATAGTGCTTTTTTATAGCAGATAACCGCCTTCTCTAAATCCCTTTCTATACCGCAGCCTTCATAATAACATTCACCTAAATGATATTCTGCATCTCGGTAACCTAATCCTGCCGCCTTGAGATAATATCTCCAAGCATCCTTTTCTCGTCCACTTCCTAAAGCACGTTCTTTATATAAAGTAGCTAAGTCATCCATAGCTATAAAATAACCGGTATCTGCTGACTTCTTTATCCACTCCGCCCCTTTTTCAATATCCGGTTCAATCCCCCATCCATTGATATATAGCATTCCTACTTCATATTGAGCAAATATATCTCCGGCTTGTGCAAGAGGAATTAACATTTCTGCCAATCCATTAAAAACGGTAGAAACACCGGTTGTTTCCGGTGGAATAATGGATGCCATTGCCACCCAAGCCAGATACTCGCCCTCTGCGGTACTCCGCTCAAGCCAATGTAAACATGCATCTCGATTTCTTTCTACATGTCCATACCCAAATCCATACAATATCCCTAGCAAATACATAGCTCGCGCATTTCCCTCTTCGGCTAATTCTTTGCAACGCAAAAAAGCTTCATCGAAATCACAAGCAAGAAATAATTTCTCGGCTATTTTTATTTTCTTATTCATACGCACTCCACACATTGTGTTATAGATATATTACTTATACAAAATAAATTCAGGAAGAAACGGTTCTTCCTGAATACGCATGCATCCTTATCGATTAGGTAAAAATAGAGTCGGATTTACTGCATCTCCATTAATTCGTACTTCATAATGACAATGCGGTCCCGTACTGTTCCCTGTACTACCAATCAAACTGATAGTTTGTCCTTGTACAACCTTATCTCCTACGGAAACAAACAGTGCAGAATTATGCCCATAACGTGTTTTAATCCCATTGCCATGGTCAATTTCTACGAGATAGCCATATCCGCTTGCCCAACCTGCCTGCGTTACTTTGCCATTGGCTGTTGCTTTTACCTGATCTCCGTAACTAGCAGCAATATCCAAGCCTTCATGATAGATAGTTCCTATGCCTCCAGGACTTTGTCTAAACCCGAATCCGCTGGATATTTCGCCTTGAACCGGCCAAATAGAAGGAAGGGAGGACCCCGAAGAAAAAATAGTAGTGTCACCCGTAAATTGGGATATAATTACCGAGCGAAGCCGAACAATTGCTTTTATTTGTTTATCCAATTTGGTATCAAGCTCTACCATCTCCATTAACAATTGACCGGGATTTGATACGGGAGTGATGGTTGTACTACTTATATTTTCTGCTTTATCAGGCACTGTAGTAGCACCCCCCTGCCCCTTATTGGAAACAGGGATACCGTTTTCCGATTGATTGGTATTGCCATGTACTAAACTTTGTACTTCTGAAGACAGTTTTTCTACGGTTTCCGACTTCTTTATTAATGATTCCATGCGTTCTTGTGCCAGTTTCATCTGATTACGATACAGCTGATTTTCTGCACGAAGGGATGTCATCATATAAATAGAATACACTGCCGCACTAAGCAATAAAAATAAAAAGACACCTATTCCTATACCTATATATTTTATTTTTTTTAATTCTTTTTTTGAAAAGGAAATCTTCCATTCTCCTGTTTCGTTATTTATTTCTTTCCTCATGATGATTTACCTTAAATTGTCCACGACGAGTGGATCTTCCACTATTACGGCTAGAAAAGATAGATAAATCTGCTTCTGTCGCATTGCCAAGAGGTTCATTAATCGTTTGTCCGACACGACTGGATACTAGCGCTTCGTTTCTTGTTCGTATTTCTTTTTTCGAATAACCGGAAGATGAAATCTTACTTTCACGATGCATTCCTTGTGAAGAATTTTTCTTAGGCTCTTCTTTTACTTTTTTTACAATTCTACGCTTTTTAGGAGACTTAACGGTTACAGACTCTTCCATTTCTTTGCGTGCCTGTAATAAACGTGCTACTTGTTCTTGTGCTTCTACTACTACATTAGGCATTTGTGTATTAAGTGCCATATTGATACTTTCCGCTTCTTCAGAGGACAATACTCCTTTATAATCACCTGCCACGATTTTCTTTGCATAAATACGTGATGCACCGCTACCGGTCAAACAGGAAAACACGAACCCGTCATTACGACCGTTCAAAAGAGTTAAAGAAAAGCTTAATTTATCTCCGGTCATATCAAAAGCATCATAATTCACCAATCCCATGCGTTGAAAAGATTCCAATTGCATATTTGCTAAGAGTTCCTGTTGATGTAACATCCCCTCCGAAGTACTGACTAAATTACGCAATTGCTTAACTTCTGCCGATAACTGTCTTTCAACGGAAACACCGTCATGCCCCCCCATAAAGTAATGATATTTTTTACTTAAACGGTTAACCTTGGCACGTAAAAGAAAAAATTGAACCAGCAATATGACTAATAATATACCAAATATAGTGGCACCACTCATCAATAATAAATTATAATTCACTTCAAACATATGATATACCTCTACTCCGAATCCGTCGGATATCCTTTCATTAATTAGTCTTTTGCTAATTTTTTCATTAATCGTTCAAATTCTTCATTATTCTTAAAAGAAACGGAAATCTTCCCACGAGTGGCATTCTTTCCTTTACCAAAAGAAATAGTTACCGGTGTACCTAAAGAAGTATGTAACTTTTCTTCCAATTCACGAATCCAACTGTGTCCTTCATCTTTTGTTCGAATATTCTTTTTCTCTTCTTTTCTTTGACGAATAATTTCTTCTACTTGACGAGCAGATAAACATTCTTTTTCAATTTTTCTGGCAAGCTGAATTTGTTCCGCTACACTGGTAAGTGATAAAAGAGGTCTAACCTGTCCTCCTGTCACTTTATGTACCAAAATGAGTTCCTGTACTTCTTCCGGAAGTGCCAATAACCGTACGGTATTAGCTATATAGGAACGACTTTTACCAATAGTTTGAGCCATCTGTTCCTGTGTATATCCATATTCTTTCATTAAGCGGTCATAGGCTTGCCCTTCTTCTATAGAAGTTAAGTTTTCACGCTGTAAATTTTCGATTAAAGCAATTTCTGCTGATTGCTTATCTGTATATTCTCGAACAATAGCCGGAATCACAGTAAGTCCCACTAAGGAGGCGGCACGTAAACGTCTTTCACCGGCAATCAATTCATATTTACGATTTTTTCTGCGTACAATAATCGGTTGCACTACTCCGTGTATACGAATAGAATCAGCTAATTCCTGCAATAGTTCCGGATCAAATTCACGCCGTGGCTGATACGCATTGGGAACAATATCTGTAATTTTTAATTCTTCTGTACCGCTTAATCCGGAGGTTTCTCCCAAAAGCGCCTCTAAACCTCGCCCCAATCTTTTATTTTTCGACACGTTTCAACACCTCCCGGCATAATTTTTTATAAGCAGTTCCACCTTTAGACTTAGGTGCATAAGTTGTAATCGGTTGTCCAAATCCCGGTGCTTCTGATAACTTTACACTACGTGGAATAACTGTCTTAAATACAATATCTCCAAAATAATCTTTTACTTCTTGCTGTACCTGCAAAGATAAATTGGTTCTTCCATCAAACATCGTAAGTAAAATACCAAGTATATCCAAATCCGGATTCAAATTCTTGGTCACACTGCGAATCGTTTTTACTAACTGAGATAATCCTTCTAACGCATAAAATTCCGCCTGTATCGGAATGATAATAGAATCCGCTGCTGACAATACATTTAGTGTCATCAACCCTAAAGCCGGTGGACAATCAATAATGAGATAATCAAAGTCAGACTGTATTTTATCAAATATATTCTTTAAAATATATTCTCGTTCTTCCATGGCTACCATTTCTATTTCCGCTCCTGCCAAATTCATAGAAGCAGGGAGAAGAAATAATCGTTTACTGCTTGTGGGATAGATAGCTTCTGTAACAGCTGTCTCACCCATCATCACATCATATATATCCACCACAAAGCGATGACGTTCCATGGATAAACCACTGGTAGCATTCCCTTGCGAATCCGTATCTATCAAAAGTACTTTTCTTCCCGCTTTTGCCAAAAACGCCGCCAAATTGACTGCCGTTGTAGTCTTTCCTACGCCACCTTTTTGATTAATGACTCCAATAATCTTTCCCATGCGTTAATCCTCTCTATCGAGTCGTCTATTTATTATGAAAACAAAAGACAAAATTCACTTTGGCTCTTGTGTAAGTATCTCTTTTATTATATCACACAAGCGTAATATTCTTATGTACCGAGTAGAAGTGTTTGGTAGATAAAATTAAAACAGATTCTAACCCTTTTCTATGAATTAGAATCTGTTTTAACTCACTATCATCCATGAATAACAAGAACAGGACAACGGCACTCTTGTGCTACTTGTTGGCTTACGCTTCCTATGATAATTCCTTTAATTTTTCCAAGTCCACGACTTCCAATAACCACCAAATCATAGCCCTCTTCTAAACTTTCTTCGATAACAACTTCTGCCGGATCTCCTAAAAAAGCGGCGGTCTCCACACTAATGTGAGGTGGAATTAACTCCGCCATTTTTCTCAACATCTCTTCTGCACCTGCTGTTAAATGTTCCGGAATATATCCCCCCGTATGTACTTGCTGTACCCCGGACATTACTTTTCCCAGTTCTACAACAGAAATGAGTGTTAGAGTAGCATCAAATTGTTGTGCCAAATGAGCTGCACGACGCAGTGCTTCCTTTGACTGATTAGAACCATCTACAGGTACTAAAATCTTTTTTAATGAGATGTCGTCAAATGTAAACATATTGCCTCCGTAGGAATTGTAATACAGACAAGCAGCCTACCACTGCTTTTTATCTTTATCATTATACCCCACTATCACCTAGTAATAAAGTGTATTTCTTGTTTTTTATATATGATTAATTAATAAAATAAAGAATTATATTTTTCCATTTCTTTTACAGTCAGTTGCCCGAAAGCCGATGCGTTCTTGCCTGATACAAAAGTAAAAGGTGTATCAACGTTTTCGCAATCCTTCCGTTCCAAGCATGT
>ENA-ORNZ01000541-ORNZ01000541.1-human-gut-metagenome-genome-assembly--contig:-NODE-541-length-50596-cov-41.856196_pt1 | contig 50596 bp, 37 predicted proteins | sample MGYA00242124_ERZ509040 | MGnify/ENA primary metagenome ERZ509040 (study PRJEB26280, sample SAMEA2338733) | human gut metagenome | biome: human gut; feature: human-associated habitat; material: faeces... | reverse complement strand
TTCCGGAGCATATGATCAAGCGATTTGCTTGACTTACTTAATAATACGAGCGCAGCGCTGCCCGGAGCATAAAAAAAGCGGTCCCTCCGAGAAGAAATACGATGCTTACCGCCGATACCGCCCAAAGCAAGGCGAACCCCTGACGTTTCCGCATACATCCTCCCCGTCTGCAAACCGCAACCACCCTTGATCAAATTTATATCTTTCCGCTGCCGCAGCGCTTATCCCCTCACTCTTTCATAAGTGACAAAGCGATGGACCGGATCTCCCTTCCCCATGACAGATTCCGTCTCTTTCCATTCTTCTTTGCGGAAAGAAGGAAATACCGCGTCGCCGTCATACTCTTTTTCTATTTCCGTGATATACATTTTATCCGCATAGGGAAACAGGGCTTCGTACATCTTTTCCCCGCCGATGATAAAGTTCTCCCCTTCAGGAAGAGCAGAGAGCAATTCTTTTACAGTGTGGAACACATAAACCCCTTCCGGCACGCTGTATGCCCTGTTTCCTGTCAGCACATAATGGACGCGGCCAGGAAGCACTTTCGGCAGACTCTCAAAGGTCTTTCTTCCCATGATGATGGGGCGTCCCATCGTGCGGGATTTAAACATTTTCAAATCGTCCGGCAAATGCCAGATGAGTTTATTATCATTACCGATGACGCCGTTCGCCGCGCGGGCAACGATGATGGACAGGCTCATACGGAAACCTCCATGGCAATCTTTTCATGGTGCTTATAATTTTCCAGCACAATGTCTTCCGGCTTGAAGTCGTAGAAATCATGAACATCGGGATTCAGTTTCAGGACCGGCGCGTCGTAAGCCTTCGGCAGACGGGCCAGCTGTGTCTTCATAGCGTCCACGTGGTTTTTATACACATGGGCATTATTGATAACATGCGTAAAAAGTCCGACGCGGAGTCCGCTCACCTGGGCAATCATGTGGACAAGAGCCGCATACTGCGCCATATTAAAAGGAACGCCAAGACCCATATCCCCCGAGCGCTGGACGAGCATACAATTTAAGCGGCCGTCGTCGGAAACATCCCACATCGTAAGAAACGCACAGGGATACAGCGCCATATCGGGCAGATCCTTCACATTCCACAGATCTACCACCATACGGCGGCTTTGAGGATCTTTTTTCAACGTTTCCAGAAGCGTATCCACCTGATGATACTTGCCGAGCTGGTAGCCGTAAGCCTTTCCGATGGTGCCGTCTTCCCGCATCCATTCATCCCACACATGGCAATTCCACTGCTGGAGAAGACGCACATCATTGGACTGTTTCTGCCATATCCAAAGGATTTCTTTCACCGATGTCTTGAATGCCACAAACTTGGTGGTCAGGATCGGAAGCTCCTTTTCCAAATCAAACTGCATGATCTGGTGCGGCAGTTTATACGCCGGCATACCCGTACGGTTATCGCCTAAGCTGCCTGCTTCCAGTATATTCTTTATAATTCCAAGGTATTGTGTATCTGCCCGGCTCATGCGCCCTCCCTGATTTCTTCCATCGCAAATTTATTTTTATTATACCATGTCATTTACGGACGGCGTGAAGAATTTTCCAAGACTCCCAAATGGAGGAAGTGATCCTATCGGCTTCCTCACCACAATAGCAGATCCTTCACGTTCGTTCAGGATGACGTTTAACGTTTTATACAAGGATCATGGAGTCGGCCGTCAGAAGAAGCTGCTGGCGCACGCAGTGCGATTGAGGATACTCGCTTGCCGTAATGATTTAAATCGTAAAAGAATAGTTAGCTTGCAGCTGACAGCTGACAGCTCACAGCTTGCAGCTCACAGCTCACAGCTGATAGCTTTTATCTTCTTACCGTCTTTTTCGCCACAGCAGCAGATCTTTCACTGGCGCTTTGAATGACGCCTTACCGTATCCCGTCATTCAGAGCGGAAGTAAGAATGCTGTATGAGAAAACAGGGAGACGGCTATATGATACGGAGCGAAGAATCTATTACCCTGAATAGCATCTTACTGTCTTCCTCATTACGGTAATAGATCCTTCACCTCCGTTCAGGATGACGTTTAACGTTTCCCTCACTACAACAGCAAATCCTTTGCTGATGTTTCGTATGACACCTAATGGAAATCATATGCTTCGGCTTTTAACTCACAGCTAATAGCTAACAGCTAATGGCTAACAGCTTGCAGCTGACAGCTCACAGATGATAGCTTTTATCTTCTTACCGGATTTCCCCACCACAGGTAATAGATCCTTCACATTCGTTCAGGATGACGCCTTAACGTTCCCCTCACTATGACGCTTCCCGTTCCCCATTACTAGTGACGCCCTTTCCTCCAATTGTCATTCTGAACGGAGGCAAGAATGCCTTGTGGGAAAGACGGGAAATGGCAATATGGCACAGAGTGAAGAATCTATGACTCTGATGACGTCTTACCGTTTCCCTCACTATGACGCCTTGCCGTCCGCTGTCATTCTGACAAACATTCTTTATATAAAGTTATTTTTCTATAATATATCGAGATCCTGATAAACAGGCTGTACAAGCCATTTTCCGGAAGCGTCCATGATTCCCCACTTTCCCTTGGCTTTCACTGCGCTGTATCCGTGGCTGAACGGGCGTGCCTCTTCAATAAGACCTTCTTTATCGGCAAACAGGATTTGTCCCTGGTCATTGATAACCTCGTAATTGCTGCTTCCCTGGTGCACCCATGTCAGCCGGTCATGAAGGAAAGGATCGATCGTCATGTCGGTAGATACGGAAAATACAGAATACCCTGTTCTCATATTGTATAAGCTGCGGACCCCATTTTTCTCTACGACCAGACGGTCGGAACCGGCAAAGGTGATACCGTCATACCGGAAAGGAATCACCTGCTGTCCCGTTTCCACACTGAAAATCCCGCTTTTTCCGGTCTTTCCGTCTTTCAATACCAAAAGGCCGTTAATCTCGTCCAAGTCGCCTACATCATAATCTCCCGGCCGGATAACATATTCTCCTTTCCGATTTACAAAACCGGTTTTCCCGTCATTTTTAATGACTGTACCATACCAGGTCATGGGCCATACTTTATCATTCCTGCTGTCAATGACGATATTTCCGTCACGGTCTATGTAACCGCGCTTGGCTCCGTCATAGGTAAAACCGCCAAGACCGATGCCGTTATAGCCGAATCCTCCGTATATCAGGCCGCCGGTCACAAAGCCCAGCAGACTGCCCACATTGAAGCCTCCTACTTTACGGCGGTACTCGGCCAAACCGCCTTCATACGCATACATCTGATTGGACGGCGCCTGGAACAGTTCCCTGCCGCTGCCGTCAACAGCAACGATCTTCCCTTTCTCATTCTTCACGAAAGCACGGTCTTCACTGAACTCGGCAAGCACATCCTTATACCGCGGCGAGATGACCACTTTCCCCATGCCGTCTTTGAAACCGTATTTCCCTTTTTCTTTAAAGGATGTATAGCCGTCGCTGTCATAATACTCCCGGCCGTCTTCCTGCCCGGCAGCATCCGTCCTGCTCCGGCGATCCGATTCATCGGCGGCCTCCGGTGTCAGCTGTTCGCCTGTTTTGGAAATGAACCGGGTGGTTTTCTTATCCACCATGACATGAATCACACCGGTGCGGTCATTCACATCCAGGATTTCCTTATAAGCAGGAGCAATCAGCTCTTTCCCGTCTGCGCCAAGAATACCCCACTTGCCGCCGGATTTGCATTTTGCCAGGATCCCCTGCTCTATAATCCTATCATTTTGAAAAGTCATTCCTGCCCATGTCCCAATCGACTTGGGCACATTTCGATTAGGTACCACAAGCGGCGTCAGGAGCTCATTCAGCACCACGCCGGACTCATACTGATATTCCACCTTCTCATTAAACTCCCGGTTTCCCGTATGAGGCAATCCCATACGTTCCATTTGCCGGCGCTGTTCTGCGGCCATATTCCGAATCGCATCACTGTCCTTTGTTTCGCTGGAAACCGTTGTGCGCGATTCTGTCCGCCGGACACGCTCGGCAATCGTTCCATTCCTGTCCACTGTCGTCCGCGTCTCACTGCGGCTTTCCGCCGTTGTGCTTTCCGCCTGTGCAAAACCCCCGCCGGACATGACAGCGCCGAAACACACCAATGCCGTCAAAATGTATCTTTTCTTCAATCCGCCACACATACGATAAGTCCTCCTTCAACACATCTGTTTCTCAATAAACATATTATACAAAAACTCCTCTTTTCCCGCATCACAAATGATTTAAATCGTAAAAGAATATTTAGCTTGCAGCTGACAGCTGACAGCTCACAGCTAACGGCTAATAGCTGACAGCTCACAGCTGATAGCTTTTATCTTCTCATCGGCCTTCCTCAGAACGCCTTCTTTCATAATGTAGTGGGAATCGGCATAGGGCAGCATATCCATCTCGTGGGTGACGACAAAAACCGTTTTTCCGCTGTCTGCCGCCCTGCGGAGGAGCTTTGCGACGATATCCGTATTCTCTTCATCAAGGTCAGAAGTCGGCTCGTCGGCAAGAAGGATCCCTGTGCCCTGAAAGAGCGCTCTCGCGATGGCCACGCGGCGCAGCTCACCGCCGGAAAGTTCAGAGGGATATGCGTCTTTCAGCTGTTCGATCCCCAGTTCTTTCATAAGGGGCAGGATGTCTTTTTCTTCTTTTCTTCCACAGATGTTCCGGGCCAGACGGATATTTTCTTCCGCCGTCAGGCTGTAAATCGCTCCGCCGCCCTGGGGAATGACGGCGATATTTTCATTTCTGAACTTTGACAGTTCACCGTCCGCCATGCGGTACAAATCTTTTCCTCCCGCCAGCACGCAGCCCGATGTCGGCTGAAGCAGCCCTGCAAGGATATGGAGGAGCGTGGATTTCCCGCTTCCCGATTTTCCTGTAATAACGGCAAATTCTCCACTCTCCACCACCAGATCGGTTCGTGAAAGGGCATAAGCGAACCGTGCTTTTTTCGGATCCATTTGGTATTGTTTCGTTACCTGTTCCGCTTCCAGACGCATTTATTCACCCTCCCTTAAAATCGTCGCGGGATCGACACGGGACAGACGCAGCACAGCATATGCCGATGCCGCAGGCCCCGCCAGGCAGATAACCGCCATCGCGGCAAACGCCAGCCATCCCGTTTCCCTGATCCCGGGAAGAAGGAAGGGCAGTTTCAGTCCCGTTTCAATAAGCCCGCTGAAAGGAATCACCACAAGGAGTCCCATGATCACGCCTGCCGCGCCGCCGGAAACGCTCAGGATAAGAGTTTCTTTCAATAAAATCCCTGCCAGTTTTCTTCGTGACGTTCCCATCACGCGGAGCAGGGCAAATTCTTTTTTCCTTTCTCCCACAAGGACGGAGAAGGAAACGACCAGAACGATGAACACCATCACCCAGACCGCCGCGAAAAGAAGGGTGATCGTTTTTGAAACCCCTGAAAGGCTGCCCGCTATTTCGGAAAGCATATCTTTCATCTGGACCGCCTTCACACGGCGTACACGGAGATTGATATTTTCCGTCACTTTTTTAATGTCATAACCGTCTTTTACTTTGATGTAAACGGAAGAAATAACATTTTCCACATCGCCTTCAAAGAGCGGATTCAGCCCCATCTTCGACGACGCCTCGATGAGCGTCCGTATGGTCTCCGCTTTCGTATAGACCGCGGTATCAAGCCCCGTACCGGTTGCCGCCAGTTTCGCTACGATGCGGCAGTCTTTGTTGTAAAAACGGATCGTATCGCCTACGTCCGCATTGACTGCCGAGCCCACCACCACATCGCCATGGGCAAGTTCTCTGCCGTAGCTTTCGCGGATCCACGGCTGGATAATAAAATCCGTTTCCGGCTCAAACCCGATAATCTGCACCGGAACAGAGCAACATGAAGCGGAAAGGGACGCGAGAAATATCTGGGGTGACACCTTTTCCACGCCTTCGATATGGAAAATCAGCACCATCTTTTCCCGTTCCATGTAAAAATAGCCCGGTGTCCCGTCCAGTATCATCGTTTTAGGATCTACTTTCCGTTTTGCCGTGTTCGGTACGACGATAATGTCCGCGCCAAGACGATTTTCCAATGTTTTCAGACCGTTCTGAAGGCTCACGACTGTCATGGATCCGGCAAAAATGACAAAGGAAAGGAAAAAGGTAAGCACGAGGAGAGCCGCCGTCCGCAGCGGCCTGCGGGACAGATTCCTCCAGGGCAGCCGGTTAAGATCCATGGGCAGCCTCTTTCTTCACGACGCGGCGCCGGAAAAAGAAATCACCCAGCGCCGCCGCGATCATCAATACCCCCATAATCAGAACAAAAGGCTCCATGACCGTATGGCAGCGCATATGGTTTTTTATACAAAGCGGAATAAGGCGGTTGGGAATAAACATCAAAAGGGCGGCATCGGCAATGACTGCCAGATCTAAGCCCAATTTCATACCGTCATTTTTAAAGGCCAGATGAAGCAGCGAAAGAACCACAAGCACGATCCCCACGCCGAGAACCGCCTGCCCCGCCCAATAGCACACCATAAATCTGCCGTCCGGCATAACAGGGCATGGTCCCGCCACCGTCTGCTCCCCGATGACAAAAAGAAGGCTCAAGATAAGCAGAATGAACCCTCCCGCATATTTTCTCATTTATAAGCACCCCGTTTCAGGTAAAATATGATAATGATAGATGTTTTCATTATTACCATAAGAAAAAATAAAAGTCAATGTAAAAAGCGGCAGCCCGCCGGAAAACGCCCGGCAGCTCCGCCGCCTTATCCAAACATATCCGATTGATTCTCTGCCCCATGATTTATGGAAGTACTTTATTTTCCCACGCAAAAGCGGCTGAAAATGGAATGGATCAGTTCATCATCCATAGTATCGCCCGTGATTTCCCCCATCGTTTTCCAGGCTTCTGTAAGATCGATGACGATGAAGTCCGCCTGAAGGCCTTCACGGACGGACGCTCTCGCGCGGAGAACATTGTCCAGCGCTTTCCGTACCAATTCCACGTGGCGAAGATTGGTCAGGAAGAGAATACGACCCGCGTCGGTATCCTGTTTTTCGGTAATCTTCCGCAGCTCTTCCCGCAGTTCGTCCATCCCGCTCCCGTAACGGGCAGAAAGAGAAACGACAGGAACATGTCCCGCGATTTCCCATATATCTTCCGCCTTGACTTCCGGCGTGAGGTCATATTTATTTAAAATGACAATCGCCTTTTTTCCGACGAGGCTGTGAAGAATCTCTTTGTCTTCCTCATCCAGAGGCGACGAACCGTCAATGACCGCAAGAATGAGATCTGCTTTTTCCATGGATGCCCGCGCCCGTTCGATCCCGATCTGTTCCACTTTATTGTCTGTTTCCCGCAAACCAGCGGTATCCATAAGAAGGAGGGAAACTCCCGATATGCGAACCGCCTCTTCAATGGTGTCCCGCGTCGTGCCCGGCACATCGGTGACAATCGCCCGTTCTTCCTGCAGAAGGGCATTCAGCAGGGATGATTTCCCCGCGTTCGGTCTCCCGATAATCGCGGTGCGGAGTCCTTCCCTGATGACCCGCCCCTCTTCGGAGCGTTTCAGAAGCGCCGACAGGGATTTGTCAATTTTCTCCAAAGCGTCCCCTGTTTCTTCCATGGTAAGGTCTTCCAAATCTTCTTCGGGATAATCGATGGTCACTTCCAATTTCGTAATGAGGTCTTTGAGTTCTTCCATGACCTCATGGACAAAACCGGAAAGCGCGCCGGACAGATGGCTTTCCGCCTGGGTAAGTGCCGCTTCCCCTTTCGCGCTGATAATGTCCATGACGGCTTCCGCCTGCGCCAGATCAAGACGGCCGTTCAAAAAAGCCCGTTTGGTAAATTCGCCGCGCATGGCGGGAACTGCGCCGCTTCGCAAAGCAAGAGACAGTGTTTCCCGGAGCGCCTCCGCCGAGCCGTGGATCTGGATTTCCACCACGTCTTCTCCCGTGTAGGAATGAGGGGCTTTCATGTACACCGCAAGACCTTCGTCAATCCTCTTTCCGCCGTCCGTCACATGGCCGAAATACATCATGCGAGGCACAGCTTCTTTAAAGGTTTTAATTGTTCCCGTATGAAATATTTTATCCGCGATCTCCGCCGCGGAAACGCCGCTCAGGCGGATGATGCCGACTCCCCCTTCACCGGGCGCGGTAGCGATGGCGGTAATCGTTGTCTCTTCGTACATACTCTGCTCCTTCATGAAATAAAGGGTATTTTTTCCATTGTACCATACATTCCCCTCTGCATCGAAAACGATAGACACAGAATAGTGCGGTGAAACAGAAAAGCATTTTCTCCCGCTGCTACGGGGGGTCCTTTTTTATTGGCTGATAAAAATGTTACTAACGGTAAAACGTCATCCTGAACGAATGTGAAGGATCTGTACTCGTGGTGAGGGAAGCGGTAAGATGTCATCAGAGTAATAGATTCTTCGCTCCGTATCACATAGCCGTCTCCCTGTTTTCTCATACAGCATTCTTACTTCCGCTCTGAATGACGGGATACGGTAAGAAGATAAAAGCTACCAGCTGTGAGCTGTCAGCTATAAGCTGTTAGCTGTTAGCTGTGAGTTAAAAGCCGAAGCATATGATTTCCGTTAGGTGTCATACGAAACAACAGCAAGGGATTTGCTGTTGTAGTGAGGGAAACGTTAAGCGTCATCCTGAACGAATGTGAAGGATCTGTTACCGTGATGAGGGGATACGGTAAGGCGTCATCTAGAGTAATAGATTCTTCGCTCCGTATCACATAGCCGTCTCCCTGTTTTCTCATACAGCATTCTTACTTCCGCTCTGAATGACGGGATACGGTAAGAAGATAAAAGCTGTCAGCTGTCAGCTATAAGCTGTTAGCTGTTAGCCGTGAGCTGTAAGCCGCAAGCTAACTATTCTTTTACGATTTAAATTATTACGGCAAGCGAGTACCTCAATCGCACTACGTGCGCCAGCGTCACCTTTCACACCCTATAATTATTTTTCTTATTTTATATGCCTGATGAGTGCTATAATAGAAAAAAGCACAGGTTTTATGAAAGGAGCACCATGTGAAAAATTACGCCGGTCCCGCAGAAATCATGTACCACACGGGGCTTTCTGCCGGCATGATCCGCGGCGCGAAGTACGCCCTTCTCCCCGGCGACCCGGGCCGTGTGGAAGGTCTTGCCAAAGCACTGGATAGAAATGCCCTCTTCATCGCCTCGCACCGGGATTACACCACATGGCTCGCCCAGGTGGAAAACGCGCCTGTCCTCGTCATGTCCACCGGCATGGGCGGCCCCTGCGTCACTTTTGCCGTAGAGGAGCTGGCCCGCCTCGGCGTGGAAACATTTATCCGCGTCGGCACGACCGGTTCCATTCAGGAGGATCTGCACCCGGGCGATGTAGTCATCAATACGGCATCGGTCCGCATGGACGGCGCTTCCCGCGCATACGCCCCCATCGAATTTCCTGCGGTAGCCGACCCGGATACGGTTCTTGCGCTCCGCGAAGCGGCAGAGGAATCGGGCGTCCCTTTCAAAACGGGGATTTCCATCAGCACCGACAGCTTCTGGCCGGGACAGGAACGGTATGACAGCTTCGGCGGCTATGTATTGAAACGGCTGCAAGGTTCTCTGGAAGATTTCCGGCATATCGGATGTACGAATTATGAAATGGAAAATGCCACCCTTTTCACACTTTGTTCCGTGCTGGGACTGAAAGCCGCTTCCATCTGCGGCGTCGTCGCCAAACGGACAGACAGCGAATCCGTCGCTCCTCATGACATCTATGAAAAAGCTGAACAACGCTTTCAAGACGTGGTAAAGCGGGCGCTGGAAAAAATGATTGCCCGCTCCCGATCCGGCGGAAATATTTCCTGAGAAACCTTCTTCTTTCTTCATTTCATTATTTTATTTGACATTCGTTTCCACTGTGTTATAATAATTTGCGAGAAAATCGCATATTTAGAAAGTGTGCTCCCATGTATATGACCGAACAGAGAAAAAAATTATTTGAATTTTTCAAAAGCCACCCTGACATGACCATTTCCGCGCGGGATCTGGCGGCGCAGCTTGTCGCGGAAGAGCACGCGAAAATCAGCGTCAGCGCAGTGTACCGGAATCTCGCCATGCTGGAGCGGGAAGGGCTTATCCTCCGCTCGCCGGGCAAAAACAACCGGGAAAATGTGTACCGCTATGTTTCACTGGGAGCCTGTGAGGACAAGCTTCACATCACCTGCCTGAAATGCGGCCGGACGACCCATATGACACAGAAAATTTCCGATAAACTTCTCAAGGACGTCCTCCGCGGCGACAAGTTTGACATTGATTTATCGAAAACGACGGTTTACGGCGTCTGCAAAGACTGCCGCTGAGAAACTTTACGGGACTGCGCACCGCCTTTAAAACGTGCGCTTTTTTATTTTCCATCATTAAAAAGGAGGAATCATGGCATACCGCAGAAAACTGACAGCGCTCTTCATCAGTGCCGCTTTCGTTCTCACTTTGGCTCTATCCTTCTTTTTCATTGCAAAAGAACTGTCCCATGACCACGGCCATGGCAGCGATCCCTGCCCGATCTGCGAAAAGATCGATTTGTGCCTCCGGACGCTTTCCGTCTGTTCGTCTGTCACGATCCCGGCGGACAATGGAGGATCCGTTTCCATCCCCCATCTTTTTTCCGCTGTTCTTTCCCTTTCCGCCGTTTCTCTTCTCACGGTTTCCTCCACGCTGGTCACCCTCCGTGTCAAGCTCACCGATTAAACCCGGCGCTTGCATTTTTATTTCTATTGTATTAGTTAGGAGGATTTCCATGAAAAAAATAATTGCCTGCCTGATGGCGTGCTTCGCTGTCTTTGCTTTTTCCGCCTGTTCATTAAACAAGAGCGGCGCTCCCGATTCCAAGGGGAAAGAACCTTTGAAAATCATCTGTACCAATTTCGCCTCTTACGACTTTGTCCGCCAGATTGTCGGCGATAAAGCAGAGGTCACGATGCTTCTCAAACCGGGCGCGGAAGCCCACAGCTATGAACCGTCGCCGAAAGACATCCAGGCCATCGGCAAGAGCGACCTTTTCGTTTACACCGGCGGCGATTCCGATGAATGGGTGGACGGTATACTGAACTCCATGGACAAGAGCAAGCTGAAAACACTCAAAATGATGGATACCGTCAAACTGTATGAAGAAGAAATGTCTGAAGGCATGCAGGAAGAAGAACATGAACACCATCACGACGACAAAGATCACCATGAGGAAGATAAGGACCATCATCATGACGAAGACAAAGAACATCACCACGATGACAAGGACAGCCATGATAAAGAGCATCATCATGATGACAAGGAGCACCACCACCATGACGGCGAAGAAGGCCCTGAAATGGATGAGCATGTCTGGACCTCTCCCGCCAACGCTATCCAGATCGTAAAAGCCCTCACCGAAACCATTTCCGGTCTCGACAAGGACAATGCCCAGACTTATCAGAAAAACGCTGAGGCTTACATTGCGAAACTGGAAAAACTGGATAAGGATTTCCATGACGTCATTGATCACGCGAAGAGAAAAGAAATCATCGTCGGTGACCGTTTCCCTTTCCTTTATTTCGCCAAAGAATTCGGCCTGACCTACTACGCCGCTTTCCCCGGCTGCTCCACCGATACGGAAGCCAATCCGGCAACTATTGCTTTTCTCGTGGATAAGGTGAAGGAAGACCATATTCCCGTCGTATTCCACATCGAGATGTCCAATGAACAGATGAGCAAAGCCATCGCGGAAGCCACAGGCGCAAAAAATGAGCTTCTGAACGCCGTCCACAACGTAAGCGATGAAGAATTCAAAAAAGGCGTAACTTATATTGACCTCATGAACCATAATGTGAAAGTTCTCAAGGAGGCGCTCAACTGATGAGTCTGCTTACATGCCGCCATCTTTCCGTATCTTATGATGGAAAAGCGGTTCTTTCCGACCTGAATTTCTCTGTCGATGAAGGGGACTACCTTGGAATCGTCGGTGAAAACGGCGCAGGAAAAAGCACACTGGTGAAAGCGCTTCTGCGCCTGAAAAAAATATCGGGCGGGGAAATCGTAACTGCCGATGGCTTCAAGCCTACGGAAATCGGATACCTTCCCCAGCAGACCCCCGTGCAGAAAGATTTTCCCGCCAGTGTCTGGGAAGTCGTCCTTTCAGGCCGTCTGAACCGCTGCGGCATGTATCCTTTTTATCGAAAATCAGATAAGGAAGACGCGGAAGAAAAAATGGAAATGCTCGGCATCGCCGACTTGAAGAAACGGTGCTACCGCGATCTTTCAGGCGGCCAGCAGCAGCGTGTACTCCTTGCGCGGGCACTCTGCGCCACGGGAAAACTCCTGCTCCTGGACGAGCCGGTGACCGGCCTTGATCCCATCATGACCGGTGAGCTTTATCATATTTTCAAGGACTGCATAGAGAAGTACGGCGTCACTGTCATCATGGTTTCCCACGATATCCGCGGCACACTGGGACAGGCAAACCGTATTCTCCACCTGTCCGGCGGGACACAGCAGTTCTTCGGGACGACGGAAGAGTATCTCAGAAGTCCTGTGGGGCAAAGATTTGCGAAAGGCGGCTTATGATGGATATCTTTATTGAAATGATCAGCTATCCTTTCATGGTGCGCGCCATCATCGTGGGCTGTCTTGTTTCCCTCTGCGCTTCTCTCTTAGGGACCAGCCTTGTACTGAAACGGTACTCCATGATCGGCGACGGACTCTCCCACGTGGGATTTGCCGCCCTTGCCATCGCTTATGCTTTCCACGCAGAGCCCCTCACCATTTCCATCCCTGCCTGCATCGCCGCCGCCTTTTTCCTTCTCCAGCTGAAAGACAGCGCGAAGATCAAAGGCGACTCTGCCACGGCTCTTCTCTGCAGCGGCGCTCTTGCCATCGGCGTCATGACGATTTCCTTAAGTACGGGAATGAATACCGACGTGTGCAACTACATGTTCGGCAGCATCCTTGCCATGAGCGCCGATGACGTGCGCCTTTCCGTCATCCTCGGCATCTCCGTCGTGCTCCTTTTCATTTTGTTTTATAACCGTATATTTGCAGTCACCTTTGATGAACCGTTCGCCTCCGCCACCGGCACACGGACAAGGCTCTATAATATGATCATCGCCTTTCTCACAGCCATCACGATCGTCCTTGGCATGCGCATGATGGGCGCGCTCCTTATTTCCAGCCTGATCGTATTCCCTTCGCTCACCGCGATGCAGCTCTGCCGGCAGTTCAAGACGACGATCATCCTCTCCTCCGTTTTCTCCGTGGCCACATTCATGGCAGGACTCACCATCTCCTACATGGGCTCGATTCCCACAGGAGCATCCATTGTCGTCACTGACATTGTCCTCCTCTTTATCGCCGCGGGCATACGGAAAATGAAAGAAGGCTTTTGAATGAGAAAAGAAATATGGCTTCTCTGCCTGCCGCTTCTTCTCTTAGGCGGCTGCGGCACACAGGAAAAAGCGCAGGATCCGCCGCAGATCATTACCAGGAAAACCGTGCAGGAAGCAAAAAAAGCGGAAACTCCTCCGGAGGCCAAGGAAACACCGGCGCCGGCAGAAACACCGGAGCCGGCTCCGCAGAAAGAAGAACAGCCGGCGCCTAAACCGGCTGCTCCTGAAGGGAAAAAATCGAAGTATCCTGTCTTTGAATATCCCTACAATCTGGAAACGGACCGGCAAAACTTTGATTACAACAACATAGACATCGTCGTCGGCGATAAGCGGTATATGACACAGATCAACGACTGGTTCATGAACTTCCGCGACTACAAAGACAAAACTGTCCTCATCGAAGGCTATTTTATTTCCATCAACGGCCACTACTTCGTAGGAAGAAACGGCCCCACCTGCCCTTACTGCACAGGCGGCTATGTGGATTTTGAATTTACCTCTGACGGCGACTTCACCGGCTATGAAGACGGCGTCACATGGATCAAAGTGTACGGCATCCTCCGCGAAGCCACTGTCCATCTGAACGACCACCTCACCGCCCCCTTCTACCATCTGGAAGCGGTGAAAGTGGAAAAAATGGATCAGCCGGGGATCGGAACCATCACAGATTAAAAGAAAAAGTAAGGTAGGAAATTCTGTTTTCCCCTTACTTTTTTATTTTTATATATTTTAAAATTGTAATTCATGGAACGGCATATAGAATTGTAATTCATGGAACGGCATATAGAAATCAGAAATAGAAAACCTTTTTGTTAAAATCGTTTTGGACAAAAACATAACCACAGAAGCATCCCTTATGAAAGCAATTACAACAGAAGAAAACCCCGGATAAAATATTAAATTTTTTGATGGATGTTACAAATTATTGATTATCCGGACAATCTTAACTCTGCAAATACCATTATTTCACAAAAATATAGCTTCATGATAAGATATTTATATTAAAGGCAACGTGTTTTTAAATATAAAAAGGAGACGAATGCGATGAAGACAGGATTTGAGCTATTGGACGATGCATTCCTGAACAAGGGAACCGCATTTACGGAATCGGAAAGAAAAAAACTTGGATTGGAGGGGTTGCTTCCGCCTTGTGTGGAAGATATAGAAACGCAGGCACAGCGTATCTACCGCCAAATGGAAAGAAAAACTTCTTTGATTGAGAAAAGACGTTTTCTGATGGAAGTCTTTAACTTCAATCGAACGCTGTTCTTTCATGTATTCAGTGAACATCTGGTAGAGTTAATGCCAATTGTTTATGATCCGGTTATTGCGGAGAGCATCGAACAGTATAGTGAACAATTTATCAACCCACAGTATGCAGCGTTCCTTTCCATCGATCATCCGGAATCTATTGAAACTTCGCTTAAACAGGCTGCCGGAGACAGAAAGATCCGTCTTATTGTTGTTACTGATGCAGAAGGCATTCTTGGCATTGGTGACTGGGGTACCAATGGTGTAGATATTTCTGTCGGAAAATTGATGGTCTATACTGCCGCTGCCGGTATAGATCCGCAGACAGTACTTCCGGTTGTCTTGGACTGCGGATCTAATCGGGAATCCTTATTAAAAGATCCTTTCTATCTTGGAAACCGTCACAAGAGGATATATGGTGATCATTATTATGATTTCGTGAATCGATTTGTTGAAACGGCTGAAAATCTATTTCCCGATCTGTATCTGCATTTTGAAGACTTTGGACGGTCTAATGCTGCAACCATCTTGAAGAAGTATCAAAAAACCTATCCTGTTTTTAATGATGATTGTCAGGGAACCGGCATAATAACATTAGCCGGTATTCTTGGAGCAATGAAAATCAATAGAGAGAAACTTACAAATCATACCTACATGTGTTTTGGAGCGGGCACGGCCGGAGCCGGTATCGCCGACCGTATATTCAGGGAAATGGTCGCACAGGGATTATCTGAAAAAGAAGCACGAAATCACTTTTATATGGTGGATAAACAGGGATTGCTTTTTGACGATATGGATGACTTGACACCTGAGCAAAAACCGTTTGCAAGAGCACGTTCTGAGTTCGATAATCCGGAAAAACTGAATAATTTAACTGCAGCAGTGATGGCTGTCAGACCTACGATCCTCGTGGGAACCTCAACCGCTCCGAAAACATTTACCAAGGAAATAGTAAAAGCCATGGCATCATGGTGTGACCACCCGATTATTTTCCCGCTTAGTAATCCAACGGAATTGGCAGAAGCAACCGCAGAAGACATCATCAAATGGTCTGATGGCAGAGCAATGGTCGCAACCGGTATTCCTGCGGAACCTGTTGAATACAATGGGGTGACTTATATTATCGGACAAGCAAATAATGCCCTGATATATCCTGGACTGGGACTGGGAAGTATCTCTGTTAATGCCTCTCTGGTCACAGATGAAATGATTTCGTCCGCTGCACATTCTCTCGGTGAATTTCTTGAAATCAATGTGGAAGGAGCTGCTGTTCTGCCGCCGGTATCCAAATTAACGCAGTTTTCTGAAACAGTGGCTGCTGCAGTAGCAGAATGTGCCGTAAAACAGGGCTTGAACAGAGTACAGACGAATGATGTTAAAAAAGCCGTGAAATCAGTGATCTGGAAGCCTGTTTACAGAAATTACTGATATGTGGACCAATAAAACAGCAAATTTCAAGTCTTGTGTAAATACCGAAAAATAAATACCGCCTGTTTTCCACGGCGGGATATATGACAAAAGAAAAGAGTATCTTCACTCCTGCGCGGAGAAGATACTCTTTTTCATTTCCATATTTTCTTTTACGCCCACGTAAAAACGCCGTCTCCTGCCAAGACAGCGTCTTTCCTCATAAACACAGGAGCCCGCTCCTCTGCTTCCTGTAATATTTTGTTTTCCCTCGGATCAGTTCACCGCCGGGAACCAGCCGGCCGCCGTCACCGTAATCGGGGACATAAAGCAGATCCCAGCGCATATCCGGATCACCGCTGCCGATCCCGTACCCGTCAAAAGCCCGTACCCGTCAAAAGCGGCCATCTCTGCATGTGTGTAAATATCTGATACCGACAGTCCAAGCTCTTCCACAGCCCTCGCGCAGAACATCGCAAGCGCTTCCACCTGCGCCTCTGTCGGCGGCTCACGACCCAGATCCACACCGCTCGGCGCGTCATAGTAGCAGCATGCGTCACGGCAGCACGCCAGCGCCGCACCAATCGACCGGCTGTTCCTGTGCCACGTATGCGCCAGGCACTCCGTGAAATCCTCATGAATCACATGGCAGTACCCGCCCCGGTCAATCACCACATGATATGCCAGGCACTCCACCAGCTGGTACGGCGCCCCCGTCCAGTGGCAGTAAATCCGGTCAATCCTACCGCGGGCAGCCTCCAGGCGCGTTCCTATTTCATCCAAAGTCATAATCCGTTTATCCATATTTTACGGAAAGAAATACTTCCTTCCCCTCATCACTTCCTTTTCAACTTCCTTACCAGCCCCGACAGCACCCCGACACCGGCATCATTCAGATTCTCCACGATACTCAGCATCTCCGACGCCGCCAGATAACTGACACACATTTCCATAAACAGGTCCGGCCGTCCCACGCTTGCCAGAAGCCGGTCTGCCGCACCGCCGCCGACGGTCAGCAGAATATAAAGCACCATCTTTCCGGCAAACTGCCGCTTCATCTGCCTGCTGGAAATCATTCCGGCCCGATGCGCCGAGGGAATCGCCAGAATACACGATACCATATCACGATCCTCTTCCCCCTTCGCCTCCAGATACTTGTGGGCAAGCGCCATCCACTTCGTCACCAGATCAATAAATACCGCCAGCGCAAATAAACTGATCAGCTCCACAGGAAAAACCCCTTCCGCCAAAAGACCCGTCGTCACCAGCTTCACCTGCCAGTCCGCCACAAGCCGCTCCGAAGCCCGTTCAAAAGCCTCCATCCACGAACCTGCATCCATAGGCCCTCCTTTCCGTCAAAAATAAAACTCCTCACAACGGGGCCGCTCAAAGAAATACGCCCCCACCTCATCCGGCCTGATCTGCAAAATCCGCATGGAATTATAAATATCCCGCTGGGAAAAATGAAGCTGATTATTCAGCCGCAGAGACAAAGACGTCTTGCTGATCCCCAGCCTTGCCGCAAAAACAACGTCAGACCCCAGCTTCTCACGAATTCGTGCCCGAAGCCTGATATAATCAAAATGCATTCCCAATCCTCACTTTCATTCAAGCAATATTCATTCCCGTCACAAGAAATTCCTCGTTTTTGCATCTTTTATAAAATATTGTTCCTTTTTATAGAACATATGTTCTATATTGATTTAAGAATAGAACTTTCTCCCCCGTCTGTCAATAGGCGTTTCCGCAGCCCTGCGAACCCTATTTTCAAAACCGGACGGGAGAGCGTCCTATCCTAAAAAGGAAAAGCCCGAGTCCATACCCCGGGCCCTTCCCTGCCCATCTCCGGCGGATTATTCGCCGTCAGTCAGAACAGCCACATCAGAGCGGCGGACAGAATCAAGCGCCTTCACCTGCAGTCCGGCGATCGCCTTCCCCGCATGAAGCAGCTCTTCATCAGACGCGCTTTCCCTGATATTGTTAAAAGTCAGATTCTTCAAAGAACCGTCCGTATTTTCAACACGTACCAGAAGCCTTGTCTTTTCCACAGATTTGGAAACTGCCATTATTATCCCTCCTTTCCTTTTTAATCCTTATAGTCCTCTTTCAAAATTAATGAATTTCCTCTTCCGTAGTGGTCACCATGACCGCCTTAGCGAAAGAAGCCGCCCCGACGCCCTTGCCGTTTGCCAGCACCGGCATGATTTTCGCGGCCTCCGCCTGCACGGCGGACAAAGCGAGCCCGTCCTTCGGATCGGCAATGCTCACAATAAGCTCCGTATTCGCGGAAGTCAGGAATTTAAGTTCCAATTTCTTAGCCATACTCTTTTCTCCTTTCCCTGTTCCCTCTCCGGAAAGGAACAGTCCTTAGCGCTGCCATTATAGTATCCCTTTCGAGTTTAAATTTGCTGAAACAGGAAAAATAATTTGAAATTTTTTTGAAATACTTTTCCCGTACTCCCATTTTTTCCATTTTTATCCCGGCAATGCAATAAAAAATACCGCTGTTAAGCGGTACTTCTCAGTTAAATTTACAGCATGTCCGCAGCCGATAAAGCATGAACGCATCTATGTGATGAGGAGTAATGACTCTATTCCGCTCATAACTTCCCACGAGGCTCTTTCCATTTCCCTCACCACAGTCACAGATCCTTCACATTCGTTCAGGATGACGCTTGCCGTCCGTCGTCATTCTGAACGGAGACAAGAATGCCTTGTGGGAAAAACAGAAAACGGGACAGTGACACGGAGAAGAATCTATGACTTCTGATGACAGCTTACCGGCTTTCCTCACCACGGCAACAGATTCTTCGCTGGTGCTCAGAATGACGTTTAATGTTTCCCTCATTATAACGCCTTGCCGTCTGGTGTCATTCTGAGCGGGGGTAAGAATGCTGTATGAGAAAGCAGGGAAGCGGAACGATGACACAGCGGGTACAGATCCTTCACGTTCGTTCAGGATGACGTTTAACGTTCCCCTCATCATAGCAGCAGATTCTTTGCTGTGCTTAGGATAACGTCTTATCGACTCCTGTCATTCTAAACAGAGACAAGAATGCTTTGCGAGAAAAATAGAAAACGGGATAGTGACACGGAGTGAAGAATCTATTACTCCGAATGACATCTTATCATGAATTCCATTTTTATCGGCAGATAATCATAAAAGGCTGTAATAAAACATTTCTGCGTTATATCACAGCCCCTTACTCATGCTTTTTTTGCAAATAAGAATTGGCATAGCCGCATTTAACGACTATGCCATATTTCCGGAATTATAAACTTCTAACTTTTTATTTATAAAATTCTCCCGCTTTACACCGACACGTCGCGCCGGCCTGTCACTTTATAGAAAAGGAGCAGCGACAGGATAGATGTCACCGTGAGGATGGTGGCGTACGCGGAAGCGTTCCCGTAGTTGCCGCGGATGACTTCCGTGTAGATGGACACGGTGAGTGTCTGCGTGCTGTTCGTGTACAGGATGATGGATGAGGACAGCTCGCTGATGATGGTGACCCAGCTCATGATGGCGCCGGAAAGAACGCCGGGCATCATCATGGGAACTGTGATTTTACGGAATGTCGTCATATCGGAGGCCCCCAGGGAAATGGCCGCTTCTTCAATGCTGGGACTGATATTTCCCAAAATGGCGGTGGAGGAACGGACGGTATAGGGCATTCTCCGCACCGCGAAAGAAATAATCATGATCAGCGCCGTTCCGGTAAGAATAATCGGCGATTTATTGAAAGCAAAGACGAAAGTGATACCGAGGACGGAGCCGGGAATGATGAAGGGGAACATCGTCATGACGTCAAGAATGCTGTTCAGTGTATTTCTTTTCCGCACGGAAAGGTAGGCGATAAGGACACCTAAGACGAGGACGGCAGCGATGGCGCAGAGCCCCAGGAAATAGGTATGCCAGATGACGTCATTATCCTTGGCAAAGAGTGTCGCGTCATAACTCTGAAGAGCGAATCCACCGGTGAATACCTGCCCTCCGTTTGTAGCAAGGAAAGAGGTGTACACGACGACGAACTGGGGCAGGATCGCCAGTCCCACGGTCATGTAGACTGCCAGATGGGCAAGGATATTCCGCAGGCCGCCGAGTGATTCCGCCGCCATGGGTTTCAGGGCGGTCATGGCGTAGGTATTTCTTCCCGCGAGAAAACGCTGGACGAAGAACATGACGATGGTGAGCCCGATCACGATGCAGCAGATGGCTGCCGCGAAGCCGTCATCGCCCGATACTTCTCCCATGAATTGGTTGTAAATAAGGACGGGGAGTGTCTTGTATCCCTCACCGATGAGCATGGGCGTGCCGAAGTCAGCAAAGACACGCATGAAAACGAGCATGGAGCTGGCAAGGAGCGTGGGCATGACAAGGGGCACGATGATTTTCCAAATGCGCCCCATGCGGCTGCACCCCAGGCTTTCCGCCGCTTCATTCAAAGAGTTGTCCAGATTTTTCAGCGCTCCCGATACGTAAATGTAAACGAGGGGAAATGACTGGAGCGTAAAGACGAGGACAATGCCGGCAAAGCCGTACACACCGCCATAATGGAGTCCGAAGGTGTCGTTCAGTAACTGGGTGATGACGCCCTGCCGCCCGAGCATCTGTATCCACGCGTATGCCCCGATGAAAGGCGGCGACAGATAGGAGATAACGATGAAGATATTCAGGAAACTGCTTCCTTTTATTTTCACGCTCCTCATGAGGTATGCCAGCGGGAGGCCGAGAGCCGCCGATAAAATCGTGGAAACGACAGTCACTTTCAGCGAGTTTACCATCGTTCCCCAATAGAATTTTTTGGCGAAGAAATGGGCAAAATTCTGAAGCGTGAGCGCCCCTGTATCCCCATGAATGACACTCCGGTACAGAATGAGGAATATGGGATACATGATGAAAAGGGCGAAAGCCGCAAGAATGACGACACTGAAAAGGTTCCAGACAGTCAGATTCTTTTTCATAGTCCTTCCTCTCTGATCAATGTTTCTTCCGTTGCCCGGCGGAAGACATTGATCCGCCCGGCTTTGACGGTGAGCGTGACGGCGCTGCCGTCGGGAAGAATATCGTGGCCTTCCTGGGTCTGGAGAATCTCTAATTCCTGCCCGCTGCCGGTGGTGATGAAGTAATGGGTGGTGAGTCCGAGGAAGACAGAAGAACGGATCACGCCGCGGATCCCCTCTTTCGTACCGGGTTCCATATCAAATTCTTCCGGGCGGACGGAAATGATGACTTCTTCTCCGTCCTCCACGCCGCCTGATAAGTTATCCATGTCTACAAGCCAGTCTTCATTTTCTTTAAAGGAAATGCTTGTCTTATCTCCTTTTTTCACGATATGTCCGTCCAGCAGGTTGGAGAGCCCGATGAAAGTCGAAACGAAAACATTCTTCGGCCTTTTATAAATATCCGCCGGTCTGCCGATCTGGCAGATGACCCCGCCATTCATGACGGCGATACGGTCGGACACCGCCAGCGCCTCTTCCTGGTCGTGGGTGACATACACCGTGGTTATATCCACCCGGCGCTGGATCTGCTTGATGGCATTCCTCATTTCGATACGGAGTTTCGCATCCAAGTTGGACAGCGGTTCATCCATCAGAAGTACCTGCGGCCGGATGACGATCGCCCGCGCAAGGGCGACACGCTGCTGCTGCCCGCCGGAAAGCGCTGTGGGCATACGGTCTTTCAGGTGGTCGATCTTCACAATCTTCAGAATTTTATCCACCCGCTCTTCGATTTCCTTTTCAGGCACCTTCCGCATCCGCAGACCGAAAGCCACATTATCTTTCACCGACATGTGGGGGAAAATAGCGTAATTCTGGAAGACCATGCCCATATTTCTTTTATCCGTCGCCACATCGTTGATAACTTTCCCGTCGACGGAAATCGTACCGCCTTCGATGGAATTGAATCCGATAATCATACGGAGCAGTGTCGTTTTACCGCAGCCCGACGGCCCTAAAAGGGTGAAAAATTCGCCCGGCATAATATCCACGGACAGGCCGTTCACCACCACCGTATCCCCGTACTTCTTTACCACTTTGTCTATATTGATAGAAACACTCATAATAACCTCATAACCTCGCGCTTCAAGCGTCATCTATAAAAAAGGACGTCAGGCGAAATGCCCGACGCCCTCTGATGACCTGATTACTTATTACTGCCTGGAATTTTCCAGATGCTTATTCCATTCCGCCACGACTTCTTTCTTATGGGCAGCTACCCAGCCTTCGTCATAATTCTTGAACAAAGCGATTGTGTCCTGGGGTGTCATGTAGTCAGCAAGCTTCACACCCTTGCGGAGCGGACGGACAGTGAGCGTCTTTCCTGCCGCTTCCTGGATCTTCTGGGAAAGCATGAAATCGACAAATTTCTTCGCATTTTCCATATGTTTCGCGCCTTTGATGATCTGTACGGATTCGCCCGGGAAAATGGCTCCCTCTTTCGGGAATACGACTTCTACGTCAGCGCCGTTCTTCACATAGGTAGCCGCCGGATCTTCCCAAGTAAGCCCCACGGTATATTCGCCGTCGGCAGCGCCTTTATGGACAGCGCCGGAACTGTTCAGGAATTTTCCGTCCACATTCTTAATGAAGTTATCCACGTACGCCCAGGCTTCGGGAGACATGGGATCTCCATCCTTGCCCTTGGCGTAAAGCATCGCCATGAGCACCTGGAACGCAGAGCTGGAGTTGGCGGGGTCGCCGCAGGCAATCTTCCCCTTCAGCGCCGGATTGAGAAGATCGTCAAACCCGGCAATCTTCATATCGCCCGCCAGTTTTTTATTAACGATGAAAACGGTGGGATCGGCAAACGCGGGAGAAAAATATCCTGTCTTATTTTTGGCAGCATCAATCATATTCGCGTCTTCCGGGGATACATATTTCTCAAAAAGTTCCTTCTGGGAGTCCAGCATCGTCTGGTCAGCCGCCCAGAGAATGTCACCCTGGGGATTGTCCTTTTCAGACGCCACACGTTTCACGAGGGGTCCTGTCCCCGCCACAATGACATTGACTTTAATCCCCGTTTCTTTTTCAAAAGCGGGAATGACAAGATTGTTTAAGCTTTCGCTGCGCGCCGTGTAAACGGTGAGCACCTTTTCCTCTGCGGGAGCGGCCTTGGCAGTATCCTTTTTATCTCCGCCGCAGCCGGAAAATACGGAACAGAGCACAGCAGCACATGCCACCGCCAAAGCTGCTTTCTTCAATCTTTTCATGACAATCCTCCTTGCCTTTCATCGTAAGTAAACTTCCTATTTAAATAATACCATGTATATTGTATCATTATTCATTCCTGTGTCTACACCTTATAAGCACAATGTATAGCTTGCCTGCAACTGTATAGGAAATACTCATAAAGAAACAGACGGGCGGACCGTTGTATGCAAAAACGGGTACGCAGAAACGGAAAATATATGTTAATAGCATACAAAAACTCCAGAGATTTCTCACTGGAGTAAAAACCTAACTTTTGGGAAACGCCTCATATCGGTCAGCGCCTGTATTTCATTCGGCAGCTCCTGCCGCTGCTTTTTCCTCTTCCCCTTTGGGAAATACAAGATTCAGAAGAACAGCCACGATGAAAACCACCGCTACACAGTTCTCCGCAAATACGCTCCGCAGCAATTCGGGAAATATGCGGAAGATCTGCGGTGTCTGCGTGAATCCCAGTCCGATGGAAAGAGACAGGGCGGCAATACTCATATTTCTCTGTGAATATCCGCAGCGGCTGATCATCTGTACACCGGACATCACGATGGAGCCGAACATCATAAGCGTACAGCCGCCGAGGACGGCTTCAGGCAGTGACGCCAAAATGACCCCCAGCGCGGGAACAAGTCCTGCCAGAACCATGATGACGGCGCCGCTGGCGATGGCTTTCCTGTTTACCACACGGGTCATGGCGATAAGCCCCACATTCTGGCTGAAAGATGTAATCGGCAAACACCCGAAGAGAGAAGACACGGCAGAAACAAACCCGTCCACGGCAATGGAGCCGGATATTTCCCTGTCTTTCGCCTCCCGATTGAACCCCATGGCGGCAAGCGCCGAGGTGTCGCCCAGCGTTTCTGTGGCAGACACCAGGAAAATAAGGAATACGGAGAAAATGGCGTCATAATGAAATTCCAGAAAATAAGGCATGAAAACCGGCAGAGACACAAGGGATACTTCCGTCAGGCGACTCAAATCAACCATACCGTAGAAGTATGCCGTAACGTACCCCACAAAAAGCCCGAAAAGAACAGATAACTGCTTATAGAAAGATTTTGCGCGGATATTGAAAATAAGGCAGGAAACCAGGGTAACCGTTCCGACAATGAGGAACCGGGCATCACCGAACTCAGGATGGCCGAAACCGCCGCCAAAAGAATTCGCCCCGATGGGAAGCAGTGAAAACCCGATGGCCGTCACGACAGTCGCCGAAACGATGGGCGGTACCAGTTTCCGCCACCATGCCGCGCAGAGACCGAGGATTCCCTCCAGAACACCGCCTATAAGGACAGCACCGAGAATAGCGCCGTAGCCGTATTTCAATCCGATCACACAAAAAACAGAAACAAAGGTAAAGCTGATTCCCATGATGACAGGAAGTCCGCTGCCCAGACGGAAGACGGGATACATCTGGAGCAGGGAGCCGATGCCTGCAATGATCATGGCTGCCTGGACAATAGCGCCCGCTTCTGAGGCGGGTATCTTCACCACCCCCGTCACGATAAGAATCGGCGCGATATTTGCCACAAACATGGCAAGAACATGCTGAAGACCGAAAGGCACCGCTTTGCGGACAGATATTTTCCCATCCGCTTCATAAATCGGATCTGTATTCATTCCGGCCTCCTCAGCGGAACGTAATGACGCCTGTTTCGGCATCCATTTTTTCAATAACTGCCAGAGAGCGGACATCATATCCCGCTTCACGGAGCGCGTCGCCGCCGCCCTGGAAACCTTTTTCGATGCAGATGCCGATGCCTTCTACGATACCGCCCGCCTGTTTTACCAGATCAAGAAGCCCGCTCACGGCGCAGCCGTTGGCAAGAAAATCGTCCATGATGAGGATATGTTCGCCGGGTTTCAGATATTTCTTTGATACCACCACATGGTTTTTCCGATTATGGGTATATGACATAACCTCCGTAGCAAACATTTCCTTATCCATATTGCTTCCCGCAGATTTCTTCGCAAAAACCACAGGCACGCCGAAGTACACTGCTGTAAGACAGGCGATACCAATTCCCGACGCTTCAATCGTCAGAATCTTGTCCACTTTCCGATCCCCGAAAAGCTTTTTAAATTCCTTCCCCAGTTCACTGATAAAAGGCACATCGATTTGATGATTCAGAAAACTGTCCACCTTGAGCACATTCCCCGGACGGATCACCCCGTCGCTCAAAATTTTCTCCTGCAGTAAATTCAGCTTTGCCACCCTGATACCCCCTCCAAAGACAATACACACCCTATAATTTATTCATTATAACATAGCTTGCAGCTGGCCGCTCACAGCTCACAGCTGACAGCTTTTATCTTCTTACCGCTTTCCCCACTACGGTAATAGATCCTTCGCTATCGCTCAGGATGACGCCTGACGTTTTCCTCATTATGATGCCTTACCGTCTCCGTCATTATGATGCTTTCCGTTCCCCATTGTTAGTGACGTGCTTTCCCAAAATCGTCATTCAGAACGGGGGTAAGAATGCTTTGTGAGAAAGCAGGGAAACGGGACAGTGACACAAAGTGAAGAATCTATTACCCGGATGACATCTTACGGCTTTCCTCACCACAGCAGCAGACTCTTCACATTCGCTTAGGATGACGATTAACGTTTCCCTCACTACAACAGCAAATCCTTTGCTGTTGTTTCGCATGACACCTAACGGAAATCATATGCTTCGGCTTTTAACTCACAGCTAACGGTTAACAGCTAACAGCTGATAGCTGACAGCTCACAGCTGATAACTTTTATCTTCTTACCGCTTTCCTCACCACGGCAACAGATCCTTCGCTATCGCTCAGGATGACGCCTGACGTTTTCCTCATTATGACGCCTTACCGTCTCCGTCATTATGATGCTTTCCGTTCCCCATTGTTAGTGACGTGCTTTCCCAAAATCGTCATTCAGAACGGGGGTAAGAATGCTTTGTGAGAAAGCAGGGAAACGGGACAGTGACACAGAGTGAAGAATTCTATTACCCGGATGACATCTTACCGCTTTCCTTACCACAGCAGCAGATCCTTCACGTTCGCTTCGGATGACGCCTGACGTTTTCCTCATTATGACGCCATTTCCTCCAATCGTCATTCTGAACGGGGACAAGAATGCTGTTTGAGAAAGCAGGGAGACGGAACGGTGACACAGAGTGAAGAATCTATTACCCGGATGACATCTTACCGTTTTCTTCACTACAGCAGCAGACTCTTCACATTCGCTTAGGATAACGATTAACGTTTCCCTCATCATGGCAGCAGATCCTTTGCTGTTGTTTCGCATGACACCTAACGGAAATCATATGCTTCGGCTTTTAACTCACAGCTAACGGTTAACAGCTAACAGCTGATAGCTGACAGCTTTATCTTCTTACCGCTTTCCTCCCTACGGTAATAGATCCTTCGCTATCGCTCAGGATGACGCCTGACGTTTTCCTCATTATGATGCCCTTTCCTCCAATCGTCATTCAGAACGGGGGTAAGAATGCTGTTTGAGAAAGCAGGGAGACAGAACGGTGACACAGAGTGAAGAATCTATTACACTGATGACATCTTACCGCTTTCCTCACCACAGCAGCAGATCCTTTGCTGTTGTTTCGTATGACACAACCGGAAATCATATGCTTCGGCTTTTAACTCACAGCTAACGGTTAACAGCTAACAGCTGATAGCTGACAGCTCACAGCTGATAACTTTTATCTTCTTACCGCTTTCCTCACCACGGCAACAGATCCTTCGCTATCGCTCAGGATGACGCCTGACGTTTTCCTCATTATGACGCCTTACCGTCTCCGTCATTATGATGCTTTCCGTTCCCCATTGTTAGTGACGTGCTTTCCCAAAATCGTCATTCAGAACGGGGGTAAGAATGCTTTGTGAGAAAGCAGGGAAACGGGACAGTGAAATGGAGTGAAGAATCTATTATGCTGATGACGCCTTACCGATTCCCTCATTACGGTAGCAGATCCTTCACATTCGTCCAGGATGACGATTAACGTTTCCCTCCTCACTACAATAGCAAATCCTTTGCTGTTATTTCGTATTACACCTAACGGAAATCATATGCTTCGGCTTTTAACTCACAGCTAACGGTTAACAGCTAACAGCTGATAGCTGACAGCTCACAGCTGATAACTTTTATCTTCTTACCGCTTTCCTCACCACGGCAACAGATCCTTCGCTATCGCTCAGGATGACGCCTGACGTTTTCCTCATTATGACGCCATTTCCTCCAATCGTCATTCTGAACGGGGGTAAGAATGCTGTGTGAGAAAGCAGGGAAACGGGACAGTGACACAGAGTGAAGAATCTATTACCCGGATGACATCTTACGGCTTTCCTCACCACGGTAGCAGACTCTTCACATTCGCTTAGGATAACGCCTTAACGTTTCCCTCACTACAACAGCAAATCCTTTGCTGTTGTTTCGTATGACACCTAACGGAAATCATATGCTTCGGCTTTTAACTCACAGCTAACAGCTTATAGCTGACAGCTCACAGCTAATAACTTTTATCTTCTTACCGTCTTCCTCACCACGGCAGCAAACTCCTTACAATCGCTCCAGGTAACGAGGGACGGACAACGCTTATCCTCCAGTTTCCGGATTACATCCTATCCCCCGCCCACATAAAAATACGGTACCCATCATACCTGACGGATACCGTACTTTCTGTTTCTTATACTATTTCCTTGTCTTTGCTTTCCGGGTTACGCTTCCGGTGAAATATGGGAACCGTACACATCACGGTAGTCACCCTTTTCTTTATTACTTTCATTATTGACACGGACGCGTTCCACCTTATGCCGGTCATTATCCTTGCCGGAAATACGGTCGACACGGGTGCGGTCCAGATCCTTTATCCGATTGATTTCAGGATCGAATTCACCGATGGCTTTTGCCATATCGCTGTCAATAGGTGCGCCGTTCTGCAGTGCGCGGTAAATAATGGCCGCAAATTCATAGCGGGTCATGGTACGGTCACCTTTGAACTCACCGTCCGGATAGCCTTCCAAAAGACCTCTGTCCGCCAGTGATTTTACATAAGAGTATGCCCAGTGGTCTTTCGGCACATCGGGGAAATTAACATCCTTCATTACCGATGCCCCCGACTGCATGGCTCCGCGCATAGCTTTGATCTCAGCACTCTGCGCCTTGACAATCGCTTTCAGGTCTTCTACTTCCTTGGCCAAAGCTACCCGTGAGGTAGACACATGGTTGCCCTGTCCCAGCTTCACGCTGACTCCGGCATTCACCATGTTTTCTCCTCCGCCGAAGGAGCCTCCTACGCTGAACATGGTATCTTCATTCGGACGATAGAATGCGCCTACCGACACGGCATGGGCGTCTTTATAGTTGCCATAGCCGGCTGCCACATCCCACTTGTCATCCGGGTCGAAGTCCAGCGGGTGGAGGGCTGCCAGTGCTGCCGCTCCCGCTCCGACACGGTTCACACGGGTTCCCAGTTCATTGACGGCTCCTCCTATGTTGTTGATTGTCTGGTTTGTTTTCCACAGCTGCCCTCCGTTGACGGCGTCAGTGCTGTTTGCGCTGATGTCTCCGGCTGCTACGTTGGTGATTTTCTTGTTCCCTGCGTTGATACCGCTGTTGTCGATTTTCACGTCTCCCACGGTCAGGGTGTTAGTTTTCACGCTTTCCAAGCCTTTGAGATCTTTAGCCATGCGGACTTTCAGGTTGTTGTTGCCATCGGATACGACGCCGAGGTTGTCTTCCGTGGTCAGTTTGTTGGTATCTGTAATGCCTCCGATGACGTTGACCTGTTCGTTCAGTTTCTTCTTAATGACGTTTCCTGTATCGCCGCCGTATTTCATGCCGTCATTTAGGGTAGCCACTTCTTCTTTGCTTCCGTCCGGTTTCTCGTATACGATACGGGTCGTAGTCGTTCCCGGCGCGCCGTCTACTCCGGGTTTGCCGTCACGGGTAATGGAGATGTTTGTTGTTACGCCGTCTTTTCCGTTGATGCCGATTTTTCCGTCTTTGCCGTTTTCACCTGTGGCAACGATTGTTTCGGTTTTCAGGTTCTTGTCCATTTTGACGGTGAGGTTTCCGTTCGCGTCGGCAAAGGTTCTGATGTTTTCACCAGAGTATTCGGAGGCGGCTTTTGTCCCTTCTCCCTTGATGGTGACTTTTTCTCCCAGGTTACGGTGGAATTCTCCGTCATTGCCGGCAAAGTCCATGCCTTTATTTGTCAGTTCCGTGGATGTGTTGGTAATCTTTTGGTCTACGGCTTTGAGCTGGTCTTCTGTGGCGGCCTGCCCGCTGGTGATGTTGTTCGGATCCCAGGTTTTATTGGTCAGTCCGTTGACGGTTCCGTCTTTCCCGTTGATTTTCACTTTTCCGGCATCGATGTTTCCTGTCGTGCCGTCAATGGTGACTTTGTCTCCGGCTTTGATGATGCCTGTTGTTCCGTCGATGGATACCTGTTTGGACGGATCGGTTCCCAGTGTGACTTTGTCGCCGAGTCCGATAGTATATTCCGTGCCGCCGGACGCATTGGGTCTTTCGGTGATAGTTACATTGCTGTCTTTGGCTTTGACGGTCGTATGTTTAGCAGCTTCTCCGGCAACGGTATTCAGTTGGTTTACATTAACCGCGTCTGTGCCATTGACACCGGCCGCCACGTTGGTGATTTTGTTGCCGCCGTTGTCAAGGCCGTTCTTGGTGAGGGATACAGGATTTCCGGCTGCGCCGTTATTGATTGTAACGCCGTTATTATTCATAACTGTATCGCCGGTTGTCACGCTTTCGAGGCCTTTCAGGGCTTTGGCAAGGCGGACTTTCAGGTTGTTATTGCCGTCGGATACGACGCCAAGGTTGTCTTCTGTGGTCAGTTTGTTTGTGTCTGTAATGCCTCCGATGACGTTGACCTGTTCGTTCAGTTTCTTCTTGATGACGTTTCCTGTATCGCCGCCATATTTCATGCCGTCGTCCAATGTGGCCACATCATGTTTCGTACCGTCTTTTTCTTCAAGAACGAGACGGGTAACATTGGTACCGTCAACAGCCGGCTTGGCATCGCCGCTCTTCATCGTAAGCCCGTTAGCCCCATTGGCACCATTCAGGCCGATGGAACCGTCTTTACCGTTGATAGCGACAGCAGAACCGTCTTTGCCCTTGACTCCGATGGAACCGTCTTTTCCGGCCGCCCCCGTTTTACCGACGGTAAGCTCGTCATTCAGCTTCAAATCATAAGTGGCTTGACCATTATTGTCTGTCTTGGTAATAAGCAGGTTTCCATCAGTACGATTTTCCTGCCCGTCCACTTTAACGATGGTATGTTTCCCTGCTAATTCTTTTACTTCATTCAACTGACCGCCATTGACAGCATCTTTAGAGTTAGGGGCTACGTCTCCATCCGCTACATTGGTGATTTTCGCACCGCCAACGCTCACCGTATTTGTCGTATCACCGAGAGTAATTTTTGCACCCGTTGTAGTACCGCCGGGAGCGGTCTTCTGATTGGAAATCGATGTGATTCCTGTCAGATCGCCGGATACATTCACCGCATAGGTTTTGACCGTACCATTCGCTCCGGCTTCTGTACCGGGGGTAACGGTCGTATTTTTACCATTGACAACTTTTACCGCATCCGCCGCAATATCGTTAATAACAGTCTTGCCCGCATTGGTAATGTTATCCAAGTTAGTATTCGCCTTATCACCCAGCTTGGTATCCATTGTAGGCTTATCGTAGTAATTATTGTTCAGATAGGTATTCACTGTATCACCGGTTACAGTCTTATTATCTCCGGCAGCAATCGTACCTCCGCCGATATTATTGATTGCCGTTTTTGTAGCCGCATCCAATCCTACTGTATAAGCGATAACGCCATTAGCATCTTCTGTACCGCCTGTTACAGACACTTTGCCGCCAGCTTCAGCAGCCAATGTTGTCTTGGTCGCACTGACCACATAATCAACATGACCATCTACGGCAGTCGTATTTGTGACAGTCGCCTGCTTGGCACCGGTAACAGTAGCTTTCGCTCCGGCAACCGCCTTCTTCACATCTCCGATATTGGCTGCATTGGAATCTGTCGTTCCGCCACTGGCCACATTCGTAATAGGCGCATTATTCGCATTGATACCGTTATTTGTCACATAGGTCTTTCCGCCTACGGTCAGTCCGTTGTTATTGATGACCGTATTGCCCGCTGTGACGCTGTCCACTTTCACGTCTTTCGCCAGTTTAATATTCAGCGTATCTGTCCCGTTGGATACCACGCCGATATTTCCGTCTGTCAGCTTAGATGTATCTGTCACACCGCCGATGATATTCGTCTGTTCGCCTAATTTTCGGGTAAACTTATTAGCCGCGGCTGCCGCATCTTTCACATCGCCTGCATAGGCCACGCCTTTATCTACTTCTGAGGTTACCGCATAGAGCTGGCTGCCATTGATGGCATCGGTAGAAGTCGCGGAAATACGGCCGGCCGCCACATTGGTAATCGTCCGTTCACTGCCTGCCTTGCCTACACTTACTGTGGACGCCGGATTTACTCCTGCGAAATTATGTGCTACGCCATTGATTGTTGCGGAGGGTGTCGCCACAGCAGCTGCTGTTTCTGAACCATTGCCGATAGCCACGGCATTTTCATTGGCCACTTTTGTATTATTGCCAAGAGCAACACCATTCTTCCCCGTCACGGATGCACTGCTCCCCAGGATCATAGCCCCATCAGCAGAAGCTGTGGAATTATTCCCCACCACATAGGCATTATCCGTTGTGATGGTATTCTTATAACCGAAAGCGCCTGCCGTACTTCCTTTCACCGTACCGGCAGTAACCTTCTTAATTTTATCGCCGTTGGCTTCTGTCGTTTCCGTAATGGTGGCGGAACCAATCGTATTGCCGCCACCGATAGCATAGGAATTATTCCCATAGACTTTGTTATCTGTACCGACAGCTGAAGAAGCCGCACCGGACGTGGTGCCGTCCGTCATATCAAAGCCGACCGTATTCGTATCGCCCAGAGATGTGGACTTATCTCCATAAGCACCCGCCTGGCTGCCGATGGCAAGAGAATTCTTTCCCCAGCTCCGCGCTATGACACCGATGCTGGTGCTTGCAGCTCCTTTTGACATCGAATTGACACCAATCGCCGTGGAACCGATACCGAAGGACTGGGTCATCGCGCCCATGGCTATACTAGCTGCCCCAATAGATGCGGTGTTCGACCGATACGGGCTGGTGCTGAGGGCGGCGCTCCCCAATGTCGTCCCGGGATATAACGCTGCCGTTTCCCGCTCAAATTTATTCTGCGCCCCGGCAGCCCAAAAACCGGGAACTGCCGCTTGCAGATCGGATTTTACCAGGTCAACGTCATTGCCCCCAATGGCAATGGAGGAATGTCCAATAGATTTCACATCTCCACCGATAGCCATGGCCTGCGTACCATAAACTTTTGCCATACTGCCGATGGCTATCGACTGTGAATATCCAGCGGCATCTGCCGGGTTGGTAGTGCCCTTTCTGATGATGTTTGCTTCCGCCCCGGAACCAAGAACCACATCGCCCCGGGAGCCGTAAGAATGAGCTTCCGATCCCATGACAACGGCGCCGGAGCCATCCTCACCATGGTACTTGGATACCGTACTCGTCGCCTGGCGGCCGATGACGATATCCCCGTTTTCCGTCGCTGTTGCATTATTCCCGATGGCGATGGTGCTCGCAGTAAACTGATCACTGGCCCGCTTCTGACCTAAAGCCTGGGCCCCCCGTCCTATGGCAACACTGTTTTCAGCAGTCGCTCCTGACTTTGCCTGCAACCCTGCCACAAAAGAATTCACCCCATCAGCCTCTGTCAAGGTTCCGACAGCGGTAGCATGGCCTGCGGTCGCCTTAGCACTGTCACCTATCGCCACGCTGTCACCGCCGGTAGCGGAAGCACCCGGCCCATACTGCGTATTTGCCTCCACCACGCTCGGCATCAGGCATCCGGTAAGGGCAAGAGCACACAGAAATGCATGGAAAGGCAGGCTCTTTTTTTCAGAAGCCACCCCCCCATTTTTTCCATTGCTACCGGCAATTTCTGAAACCACTACATAGCAGCGCTTCACCCGGCTCCAAATGACTTTGTAAATCTGATTCATAATTTTCCTCCCTCATAAATTTCATCCTTAAAAACAGATGATGGGATATACTCCAAAAACAGGAGTTACCATTCATCAATCAAAATCATTATAGTTCAAAACTCCCATAAATCAAAGAACAATCACTTTTATCAAAACAACCGGCTTCTATTTTATATGTAATGAATTATTTACCGGCTGCGATATGCGAACCGTATATGTCGCGGTAATCACCCTTTTCTTTATTGCCTTCATTATTGACACGGACGCGTTCTACTTTATTCCTGTCATTATCTTCGCCGGAAATACGGTCTACCCGGAAACGATAAGCTTCTCTTACCTTTTCCATCTCAGGACCAAATTCTTCCATAGCTTTACCCATATTTCCATCAACAGGCGCCCCATTCTGCAGCGCGCGGTAAATAATGGCCGCAAATTCATAGCGGGTCATGGTACGATCCCCTTTGAATTCACCATCCGGATAGCCTTCCAAAAGACCTCTGTCCGCCAGTGATTTCACATAGGAATAGGCCCAGTGGTCTTTCGGCACATCGGGGAACTCTACATTCCTTACAGGCTGTCCCGCCATCTGTCCGATGATCTGCCGGAACTGTTCATTTTGCGCTTCCAGACGGGTAACCGCATCTTTCAGGTCAACAATTTCTTTTGCCATAGCTACTTTGGATGTAGACACATGGTTGCCCTGTCCCAGCTTTACGCTGACTCCGGCATTCACCATGTTTTCTCCTCCGCCGAAAGAGCCTCCCACGCTGAACATGGTGTCTTCATTGGGACGGTAGAATGCGCCTACCGATACTGCATGGGCGTCTTTGTAGTTGCCGTAGCCGGCTGCCACATCCCACTTGTCATCGGGGTCAAAGTCCAGCGGATGGAGAGCCGCCAGTGCTGCCGCTCCCGCTCCTGCACGGTTCACACGGGTTCCCAATTCGCCTACTTTATTGGTTACATTTTTTATATCCTGCGTGGAAGCGATGCCGGAAACGGAATAAGTGCTGCCGTCATTACGGGTGAAGTTCAAGGTATTCCCGTCAAGTGCTGCGGATGATGTATAACGATCCTTCAGGCCGGTGATGGTCGCTGTCGTTCCGTCATTATTTATCAAGGTAGCACTGCCTGTACCATTCGCAGCATAGGTAGCCGTGCCGCCGGTTACTACCGTGTCTTTGGCATTGACGGTATATGTCGTCGTATTCCCGGTTTTCTTGGATGTTACGGTTACATTGTCTCCCGCTTCTACCTTTGTCTTTTCAATTCCCAGACTGCTTGTATCGACGGACAGGTTATATCCGACTTTCTTGCCGTTTTCCACTTTATCCGTAATCTTTACTGTCCCGTCCGTAGATTCCATCTTGGGTCCGCTGACAGTGTATTCTTTCCCGCCGTCGGCATTGGTGCCTTCCGTTACGGTTGCGTAATCTCCCGCTTTCACGGTGGTATGTTTCTTTTCCGCCGCTTCTGCCTTGGCTTCCACTTTCTTCAGCTGTGCCACATTGACAGCATCGGTATCTGCCGCACCGGCCGCTACACCGGTGATCTGGCGGGTGATACCTTTGGACGCATCGCCTACAGAAACGGCGTTTGCTGTCGATTTCCATACGCCTGTCGTATCGTTGGAATGATCGGCACCGGAAATATCATAACCGATTTTACCTTTTTCCGTGGACGCCACAGAACCGCTTCCCAGCGCTACCGCATCGGATACAGACGCTTTCGCACCCTCACCCATAGCTATGGAATTTTCTGCAGCGGTTTCTACAATGCCGCCGGAAACAGCAAAACTGTTCCGTGCATTTGCCTTGCTATTATATCCCATGGCGGTAGAATAGTCACCTTTCGCCTCTGACAATCCGCCGCTCGCCAAAGACCAGTTGCCTGCCGCTGTCGTACTGCCACCCATGGCTGTAGAACCGACACCGGTAGCCTGTGTCTTACTCCCCATCGCCGTGGAAGCGATTCCGGAAGCAGTGGTATCTGTTCCCAGGGCGGTAGATGACTGTCCTTCCGCTTTTGTATCACTTCCCAAGGCTACCGACCAAGTCCCGGACGCTTCCGTGTCCTTTCCTAATGCCACGGAGTCCTGCCCGGTCGCCTTCGCCTTATCACCGCCCGCTATAGCATGTGCGCCGCTGGCTACGGATTCAAAGCCGAATGCGGTAGCAGCCCCGCCGGTAGCAATCGTACCGCTGCCCATGGCGGTCTGTGCATGGTTCCCCGCCCCCGGCTGTCCGGAGGGGGCGCCGGCCTGTGTATTGTAACCTAATGCGACCGACTCAAGACTGTAGGCCTTCGCGCCGTGACCGATCGCCACAGTCCCTTGATTTTCAGCCAAAGTACCTGCACCGATAGCAACAGACCCCCATCCCTTCGCCTGCGCATTATTGCCTACGGCAAAAGAGAAGTCGCCCGACGCATTCCCGCCGGTCAGCGCCGTTGCTTTCAGACCGCCTGCCTTGGCAGCCACACCGACTGCCAGCGCACGATCACCGGTGGCACCGTCATTATTATAGTTTTCATCACTGCTGTTGCCCTTCACGGAAAAGAAATGAACTTTCGCAGCATCAGCGGCAGCTTTTACCGCTTTCAACTGTGCCACGTTGACGGCGTCGGTATCTTCTTTCCCTGCCGCCACGTTGGTGATCTGGCGGGTAACTTTCGTATTTCCTGCCGCATCACCGACAGACACAGCGGAAGCCGTCGATTTCCATACGCCTGTCGTATCGGAGTTATGATTTGTGCCGGAAGCGTCATACCCCACGGTGCCCTTATCAACGGAAGCGACAGATCCACTGCCGAGTGCCACGCCGCCTGCCACGGTCACGTTGGCTTCACTGCCGATGGCTACAGCATTCTTCACGCTGGTACTGGTACCGTTTTGAGACGAACCGATGACAACGCTGCCGTCGGCACCTGTCAGTGTTCTCTTATCCCCAAAGACAACAGCGCCATTGGTGTTAGTTACATTATTTTCAGAACCGATGACGGAGACGTTGCTTACCCTGTCTGCCGTATTCTTATAGCCGTCAATCAGATTGTATTTGCTGATATTACCCCTCGTACCTTTTAAAGTATTATTGACACCGACAATCTGGGATGCCTGCGCCCAGTCGGCCGTATTGCCGCCGCCAAGAGCCATTACGGCGCCGCCGGATTCATTGTCTTGGATTGCTTTACGCAATTTCGCCGACATTTCATCAGGTGTATTGGCACCGCTGGCCACGCCGGAAATATTCTTGATAGAATTGGTAATATTATTGCCAGCCCCGAAAATCAAAGAACCGTTGCTGTTTTCCGTCGTATTGGCCAAACCGACAATGCTGTTGGCTATGCCGCTGTATTGGCCATATCCCTTCGTACGGATACTGTTCAGCGACCCGACAACACTGGCCCCGAAGTTCTGCCCCGTATACATTCTGTTAAATCCGCCGGATCCGTTAAAGTCGCCGGACGCAATAGAATAGGCACCCACCATCGTGCCGAAGACAGCCTTGTTATAGCTGTTGCTTCCGATAGTCGTCATATTGACAACTGTGCCTTCACCGTTCGTATTCGCATTGATCGATGTTCCGCCCATTGTACCCGTATAGGTATGTGCGCCGATCTGCACGCTGCCCGTACGGGCATAGGCATTCGTGCCAATAGCAATGCCCGTGGCGACACGGTCTTTATTAATCGGATTGTTATAAGCACCGGATATGGATGCAGGCCAGTTGCTCCGGTCAAGGCCGAGCTCCGCTTCCTGGCGGCCGCCACCGTTTAATACATAGGCCTTCTTGCCGATGGCAATACCGCCAACCAGATCCACGTTGGAAGCAACATTCGCTCCGTCGCCGATGGCGACCGTACTGGTGGAATCGGCCTTGGCACCGCTGCCGACAGCCACGGATCTTATCCCTGTCGCCTGTGCACTGTAGCCACCTGCAAAGGCTCCTTCTTTAGTAGCACGGCTTGCCGCGCCTATGGCGGTAGCGTTCACATCATTAGCCTGTGAGTTGTAGCCGAAAGCAGATCCGCCTTCTCCGGAGACGGAGGAGCGATTGCCCACGACCGTCCCGTTCTTTTTCGTCACATTCGTGCTGTACCCGATAGCCGTGCTTTCTTCGGCATCCTTCTGCACCTTCGCAGCAATACCGGCTGCTGTGGAATTCTTCCCGCCGGCACCGGCCACAGCACTGACCGTACCTTTATTATTTGTCACAGGAGCCACAGCTGTATTTGTCGCATTGACGTGGAAATAAGACACCCCGTCGGCGGTAAACTGCTTAGCCAGCCCCTTTATCTGTGCCACATTCACGGCATCCGTATCTTCGGTACCTGCTGCCACTCTGGTAATCTGACGGGTATTCGCACTATTGCCTACAGATACTGCACCATCAGTTGCTTTCCACGTACTATCATTAATTGTCGATACCGCCCCGGTTGTAAAATCATACCCTGCCCTACCGGACTTGCGCTCTGCGACAGAATTCCGTCCCAAAGCAATCCCGCCTTCCGCATCGACAAAGCTTGATGCGCCTAGCGCCACACCACTTTTAGCTCTTACAGTAGCTTTAAACCCTGCCGCTGTACCATTTTCCGCCTTGACACTTGCTTCACCGCCAATAGCCGTTCCATTCTTACCGTCTTTTGTAACACCGGTGTTTTCGCCGAGAGCTACGCTATTTAAAGCCATAACATTTGCTTCATTGCCGATGGCTACACTATTTGTAGCATCGACCTCTCCATTGTAAACCGCCTTTATTTCTCCCGTTGTCGGATCAATCGTTGTCGCTACATTAAAATCACTTACACCAACACGGGCATTCTGTCCAATTGCTACTGCATCTTTAGACGTAGAGCCGATAGTATTATAAAATCCGGCCGCAAAACTATGCTCTCCTCCTACTTTATTGGTATTCCCCACCGTCACTGCCCAACGGGCGGTATTCAGATTGGCGCCGCCAAAAGCGAAAGAATTCATTGAACCCACTTGGTTACTGTTTCCATAAGCAAAAGAATTAATCTCGGAAACAATATTGTTCATTCCATATGCTTGGGAATACATTTTCCACACGGTATTTTGGAGTCCGAATGCATATGTTCCCATAGCATGCACCTTATTAGAATGCCCCACAGCCGCGCTATCATCACCTTTTGCGGTATTACTTTCTCCTATGGCTAAACCTCCCATACCTTGCGCAATATTTCTTGCGCCTACAGCCAATGAACCACCAGCCATTGCTTTATTCCCATTACCGACAGCCATGGCACTATCGGCGTCCGCTATACTATTATAGCCCACTGCCAACGCGCGTTCACCGGTCGTTTTCGCATTTTTGCCGACAGCAGTAGAATCCACCTTTTGGGAAGATGATCCTGTGCCGATGGCAATACCCGGACCATCACCGGACGGGTTAGTCGCCGGCGCGGCATCAGCCATATAACCGCCCATGAGGACTCCCATCCCCACAGCTGCTGTCAGCGCTGTTTTCACCATTTTTCCCGAAGCGTTCTTCGTGTGGTTTTTCGCCAGTTCCGATGTCACCACATAAGCATTTTTCGCCTTACTCCATACGATCTTGTAAACCCTATTCATATTTTCCTCCCAATTTTTAAAGAAAATAAAAATATAAAAGAGCCGTTATGTTTTACCCTTCGCGTTCCGTCTCCCCTCCCCCTGTCATACAATCGGCTTCAGATTTTAACAGATAAATCCCACAGATTACACCAAACTATTTTTCTGATATTTTTTGATAAACATATTTTTATATAATATGACATTATATATCTAAAATAATTATAAATCAACCAAATTGCAATATCAAATCAGACAGTCCCATGAATCGAAATATCAAATTGGTCACACAAATAATTGTTTGTGTCACTCGATTTTATAGTCAGCCCCTGTACCACTTTACCAGCTTCCTCACCACGGCAGCAGATCCTTCGCTGCCGCTCAGAATGACGCCTTACCGTCCGTCATCACTCAGAACGGGGGCAGAAAAAGAATCTTCATTCTATTCTTTTGCATCATTCCCCCAAGCCAGTATCCTCCGTCCGGCTTCGCCGGCCACCTCCTTATAAACAAGGAGGCTTACCCAATCCCTATTCTTCCCTTTAGAATCCCTTTCCTCAACACAGCAGCAAATCCTTTGCTCACGCTTTGAATGACGCCTTACCGTCTTCCTCACCACGGTAATAGATCCTTCGCTGCCGCTCAGGATGACGCCTTAACGTCTTATGCAAGGATCATGGAGTCGGCCGTCAGAAGGAGCTGTGGCGCACGTAGTGCGATTTAGGATACTCGCTTGTCGTAATGATTTAAATCGTAAAAGAATAGTTAGCTTATAGCTTATAGCTTATAGCCAACAGCCAACAGCTGACAGCTTTTATCTTCTTACGGCTTTCCTCACCACGGCAGCAGATCCTTCACGTTCGTTCAGGATGACGCCTTACCGTTCCTCGTCATTATGATGCCTTACCGTATCCCGTCATTCAGAGCGGGGGCAAGAATGCTTTGTGAGAAAAACGGGAAACAGGATAGTGCCACTGAGCGAAGAATCCATAACTCTGGTGACGTCTTACCGTCCCTCCATCATTATGATGCCTTACCGTATCCCGTCATTCAGAGCGGGGGCAAGAATGCTTTGTGGGCAAACGGGAAACAGGATAGTGCCACTGAGCGAAGAATCTATGACCCTGATGACGCCTTACCGTCTTCCTCACCACGGTAATAGATCCTTCGCTGCCGCTCAGGATGACGTCTTACCGTTCCTCGTCATTATGACACTTTTCCTTTAATCGTCATTCAGAGCGGGGGCAAGAATGCTTTGTGGGAAAAACGGGAAACAGGATAGTGCCACTGAGCGAAGAATCCATAACTCTGGTGACGTCTTACCGTCCCTCCATCATTATGATGCCTTACCGTATCCCGTCATTCAGAGCGGGGGCAAGAATGCTTTGTGGGCAAACGGGAAACAGGATAGTGCCACTGAGCGAAGAATCTATTACCCTGATGACGCCTTAACGTCCCTCCGTCATTATGATGCCTTACCGTATCCTGTCATTCAGAGCGGGGGCAAGAATGCTTTGTGAGAAAAACGGGAAACAGGATAGTGCCACTGAGCGAAGAATCTATTACCCTGATGACACCTTACCGTTCCTCGTCATTATGATGCCTTACCGTATCCTGTCATTCAGAGCGGGGGCAAGAATGCTTTGTGAGAAAAACGGGAAACAGGATAGTGCCACTGAGCGAAGAATCTATTACCCTGATGACGTCTTACCGCTTTCTTCCCTGCGGCAGATTTTTTCTGTGTTTACCTCTTAATTTCCACACGATACTTTTTCAGCTTGCCGCCATAGACCGGAAAGAAACTGAATTCACCGTAATCCTTTACAGGCTCCGCATTTTTCAGCAGTTCCATATCGGCATCGGAAATCACAAAATCAATATCCCCATTTTCTTTCATATGCTCCGGATCCGCCGTTTTCGGCAGCACCACCGTCCCCAGCTGCCAGTCATAACGGATGCAGAGCTGAGGAATCGTGACCCCGTATTTCTCTGCCATTTCCGCAAGGCATCCATCTTTCAGCGCTTCACCGTGCGCCACGGGAGAGTAGGCTTCCACTACGATATCCCTCTTCCGGCAGTAATCAATCAAATCCAGCGGACTGTTTCCCACATGGCAGAGAATCTGGTTCACCATGGGTTTCACACGGCAAGCGGCAAAGATGTTTTCAAGATCTCCCTCAAGGAAATTGGAAACACCGATTGCCCGCAGTTTCCCGGCTTCCAAAGCATCTTCAAGAGCACGCCATACTTCCCTGTTTTCTTTATAGTAGCGGTCCTTCGACTGGTTTACCTCCACCCAGGGCTGGGGCGAATGAATAATCATCATATCCAGATAAGCAAGTCCCATCGTTTCCAGTGTCTTTTCGATGGATTCCATGGCGGACGCATAGCTTTTATTTTCAGCCGCTACTTTGGATGTGACAAAGATATCTTTCCTGTCAATGCCGCAGGTGCGGATTCCTTCTCCGACACCACGTTCATTGCCGTACGCCTGTGCCGTATCAATATGGCGGTATCCGATATTCACCGCCGCCCGCACAGCCTCCGCCGCCTTGTCGTCATCAATAAACCAGGTACCCAGCGCCAGTTTCGGAATGGCTGCGCCATTATGCAGCGTATAACTTTCCTCAAAAATCATAATTGCCTCCTCTATAAACTGTTACCTGTACTTTAAGCTCAGGTTCAATTCGCAGTGTCATATTTCCTTTTGCCATGACAATTCTTTTCTCTTTGCTTACTCTTCAAAATCATTATATCCAAGCGCCAATCAGGCTACAAGTACGTTGCACATATTTTCCCTCCCAAAAGCGGTTTCCCAGGGAAACTTCATCGGCACACTTCATCGTCTCCTCTTTGCATATTTCCTTATATAAAGATAAAATATAGAATCATAACGCTAAGAAAGGACGAACTTGTGAAAAGGATTTTATTTCTGGTTCCCCGCATGAACATCGGCGGTGCGGAAACCTATGTATATACCGCGGCAAAAGAACTCCGTGCCCGGGGCTATGAAGTTTTTCTCGCTTCCGGCGGCGGACGTCTGGCAGATAAACTGAAAGCGGCAGGCGTCAGGACATTTTTCGTTCCGGTCCGGCAGAGCAGGTTCTTATCCGTCTGGCGCGTTTCATCCATCGTGAAGAAATACCATATAGACATCATTCATGCCAACTCGGGAGCCGCGGGCATCATCGCAGCAAGAGTAAAAAGGAATACGTCTGTCCCCGTGGTATACACGGCACACGGCATTCTGGGAAATATGGAAAAAGAATATGTCATTGACCAATTGGATCAAATCATCTGCGTCAGTGAATACGTCAGGCAGGATTCCATAGCACGCGGATTTCATGAGGATCATCTCCTTGTCCGTTACAGCGGCATCGACACGGAACGTTTCACCGCAAATGAAGAGGAGCAGATCCGGCTGCGAAAAGAATTCGGTTTCGATAAAGACACCCTCGTTCTTGCCATGGTATCCCGCATAAAAAATCTGGAACATAAAGGCCACGGACATCTTCTCTCCATGCTGGACAAGTATGGACGCAAAGAAAACTGGAAGCTCCTTGTCATCGGAAAAGGGAACGGGCTCCCCCTGCTGAAAACGAAGATACGCGCCATGCACTTATCCGATAAAGTTCTCTGCCTCGGACACCGGACAGATGTGGAACACCTGCTGAACGCCGCGGATCTGACCGTCCTCCCTTCCCACTTTGAAACGTTCGGTCTTGTTCTGGCGGAAGGCATGGCGATGGGAAAACCGGCCATCGCTTTTTCCGTAGGCGGCACGCCGGAAATCGTGAAAGATGGGGAAACAGGATTTCTCGTGGAAAAAGACAATGAAAAAGAGCTGTATGAACGAATCAAACAGCTCGACAGCGACCGATCTCTTCTTAAACAATTTTCAGAAAACGGCTCCCGATGGATACGCTCCCAGTTCACCAACCACCGGATGGTCGATGACCTGGAAGTCATCTATCACGAGTTGTCACCTTAATTATTTCCTGAAGGTCTTTTTGAAACGCCGTTCCAACTGGCGGAGCCAGATAAAAATCAGATGGATACGGCTCACCTTTAATTTAAATTCCCACATCGGCTGCCTGGCAGGAATCGGAATGCGGGGCAGGGCAAGCAGATCCTGTGTCCACAACGGGACATCATAGAAAATCGCCAGCCCCAGTTTATACCCGCACTTCTCCGCCTCCTGCATGACCTTTCTGTCGAAATCTCCGTAAGGGTAGCAAAGACATTCCACCGGCTTCCCATTAAGTTTTTCAAAAAAGCGTTTGCTCTCTGACAGCTCATCATGAAGACGATCCGTACCGCAGCGGCTCAGAAACGGGTGATCCATGGTATGGGAACCGACATAATGCCCTTCATTCTGCCACAGGGCCAATTCACGTTCATCCATTGTCCGCGTCGGCGCTTTCCCGAAATTTTCCCATTTGTTCTCCCTGCCGATCCAATTGGCAATGGGAAATACATTTCCCACATGGCGGTATTTTTTCAAAATCGGTAAGGCCGCGGAAAAATTATCTTCATAACCGTCATCAAAAGTAAGGACCACCGGTTTCTTCGGCAGCCGCTTTCCATGGAGAAAATGCGCCTGCAGCTCATCCACCGTGATGCTGTGAAATCCGTTTTCTTCCAAGTATCTCATCTGCTCTTCAAACTTTTCCTCCGGCAGCGCGTTCCGATCCCCCGGGACAGAAGCAATGCGGTGGTACATTAAAATAGGTACCCGATCACGGAAATGGTAATATGTGTACAATAAAGCAGAAAAGATTATAATAGAAACGTATAACATAAATAAACTCCTTAATTTATTCTAATCATTGTATCACATATATTTTTCCTGATCAGAGGATTTCATGAAAACATTTTTAGTTTATAATACCTCTTATTTCGGAGACACTATCCTGACAGACGCACTGTGCAGGAATCTGAAACGGCTGTATCCGGAAAGCCGTCTGGTTTTCGTATCGAATAAACCGTTCACCGACATTTCCCGATACATGGACGGTGTCGATGAAGTCTGGACTTATGACAAATGGGGCGTCCATAAGGGATTTGCCGGATGGTATAAATTTTATAAAGAACATAAAAACCAATATGTTTTTGATGCCGCTTTTGTCATTTACGGCAATGAGCGGGGCATTTTATTATCCAAATTTTTAGGCGCAAAAAAAATATACGCAGACAATCGGCATGCGATTGTCCGCCTGCTCCTCTCCAACGGAAAAATTAATTACGGAAAATGGATCCATGTGCAGGACCGGCATGCCTATCTGGCGGAACTGTATGCGGGAAAACCCATGGAAAGCATGAAAATCAGGTACCATGTCCCTGATGAAGCTTTTGCATATATCAATGAACAGCTTTTAAAAGGAATCAGCAAACCGATCATTGCACTGAATCCGGTCACCAAGCGAAAAGAAAAAGATTTGAAACCGGACACACTCCTTACACTGGCAAAAAAAATAAAAGACGCAGGGATGATTCCCGCCATGATCGGTGCAGGAAAAGATTGTGAATCATTTTATGAAAATCTTCCGCCTGCCGGCAGACAGGTGCTGCTGAATCTGGTAAACAAAACCACCATTCCCCAACTGGGCGCCCTGCTGAAAAGCTGTGCCGTCCTCATCAGCGCCGACACCGGCACAGCCCACTTTGCTCTCGCCTTAGACGTTCCCGTGGTAGATGTTTTTTATCTGAATGATGAATCCAATCTCGCCGCCTGGGGACCGAAGACATTCTACCGCCACCGCCTGATTGCCCGCGGCGGAGATTTCAGCGCCGAAAATATTTGGAAAAATGCACAGGATCTGATGGAAGAAAACTCTTCCCTGTAACTTTGTATATTTCCGGCTTGTATCAGGAAAGGATATTGATATGTTCTCACGGTATTTCACGGATAGCCATTCTATAAAAACGCTCCCGTCTTATCTTTTGTCTTCTTTTATTTTCATAAGCGTCATCTTTTTACTTTTCCATATTTCCGGATTTGAACGTGTTTTCGAATGGAATAAGAGTCTGCGTGATGCGGCCACAGGGTTTGCCGTCTTCAGCCTCATTACATATGCACTGAGAGAAAAATTGTATTCCCCCTTATGGTGTTTATCCCTGTTTCCTTATCTAACGCAGCTTGTAATTTACGCCTATGTACTCATTCATGCCAATATGTCCTGGACGATTGATTACGACTTGATCCACCCCTATTTCCTGCTTTTCGTTTACGAATCAACCCTCACGGCATGCTTCTTTGCCTTCTCACAAAACCGTCCAGGGAAATGGCGCTTTTCCATTTCTGTCCTTTATGGAATTATCGTCGCGGCAAGCCTTCTGTTTGCTGCTATATATCTGGGATACTACCTCCTATACAATGACACGATACGCGCGGAAAATATGCTGCCCATCCTGCAGACCAACAAAAAAGAAGCGTTTGAATTTATTTCAGACCGCATCGGACTGCCCGTCCTGTTTTCTTCCCTTATCTTTCTTGTGCTGCTCTTACCAGCCTCTTTCTTCTGCTGCCATAAAGCCATTTCCGTCGGCCGGGATCGTTACAGTAAAATGCGTATCCTATGGATAAGCATGATTTGCATTCTGTCCATCATCAGCATCCATAAATATATCCCGTCCCTTTTTCCTATTTCACAAACTTATGGCGCTTTCCACTATATACATGAAATGCGGCGGATCAGCCAAAAGCATGAACAAAATATAAGCCGGTTCCGTATATATACCCCCGTCAGCGAAGCCATGCCGCAAAAATTACCGGGTACCGTCATTGTCGTCATCGGAGAAAGCGCCACCCGTGACCGGATGAAAGCCTTTACCCCGTCTTATCCGTCTGAAACAACCCCATGGCTCTCAGAAATGAAAGAAACACCTTATTTTTACCTCATGGATAAAACATATTCCTGCTTTCCCGTCACTGTTCCCGCGCTTTCCATGTTCCTTTACGGGCGAAACCAATATGACCACCGGAACATAGATGACGTAGCCAATATCATAGATGTGGCACACCTTTCCGGCTATAAAACATGGTGGATGAGCAACCAGGGCAAAATGAGCGGTGAAGACAGTCCCATCGATTTCGTCGCGCAAAACTGCGATACGGAACAACGGACGCCGTTTCCGCTGGGCGACGATTATCAGCTGCTCGATTTTGTAAAGCAGCTTCCCAAAAATGAAAATAACTTTGTCATTATCCATCTTATGGGCAGCCATATCAGGTACAGCGACCGCACCCCGCCGGATTTTAAAGGAATCGACAACCCGCAGCACGACAAGCGGACCAACCAGTATGACACCACGCTGCTCTATACGGATCATCTCCTCCGTGATATCTATACGTATGCCAAAGATCATTTGAATCTGCAAGTCATGATATACTGCTCCGACCACGGAGAAAACATGGAACGAAGCCATGTCGCCAGCAAAAATATGACTTATGATATGGTTCGGATTCCTTTTTTCATTTATCTTTCCCCCGCGTACACACGGCTCTACCCGGATACGGCACAAGCCCTGCGTCAAAATGAACACAAAGTATTCACCAATGACCTGATGTATGACACCATCAGCGGGGTCCTGCACCTGCCAAATACAGACTATGAAGCGAAATTTGATTTAAGCAGCAGTGCATATGATCTGAAACCGGCAGACGCAAGAACGAAGTATGGAGAATGGACCATCCTTGATGATCCGGATTACAAGTAAGTAATTCAGGCATGACAAAAACCGTTACAGTTTCTCCAAAAGGAGCTGTAACGGTTTTTTACAACAAATTCACACTCTTTTCTCCTCCGAGTGGAGCGTATCCCATCTTTCAAAAAGCAGTGTAATGCCAAATGCAAGATAATATAATCTGCCAAACGATGTGGAAGAAAATGTTTCATCCAAAAGCCCGTTAAGAACAAAAGCCAAAAAAACTGCCAGCATGCACCAGCTGAATGGATTCAAAGCATATATACGTATCCTTTTCCAGAAATACATCCCCATAAGAATCAGATATGCATTATAACCCAGAAAAGCAAGAATCCCTCCGGTTGATAAAAAAATCAGCCACGTATTATGGGCATGCACATTTTTTTTAAACTCCCTGCTTCCCTCCAGTTGATATTTATGGTCATAAGCATTTTTCCATCCATTCAGTCCCACTCCGGCCAATTTATGGTCCTCCCACATATGGTAACTGCTCTTCCATATAAACGGTCGGTCTGCCCCTTGCATCCGATATGGATCATGTATTCCAAACCGGAGGGAACACAGCAAAGCAAGTACGACCAGCAGACCTGCCCCCATCCCTAAGAGCCGCCGCCTGGTTTTCCCCATTGCAATTTGATTTCTAAACAGGAAAATCAACACAGTAATAAAAATCGCTATGGATAAAGCTCCCATGGCACCTCTTGTTTGCGTCAGGACCAATGTAACTGCCTCCAGCACTAAAAGTACCGACATTACAGCCAGATGAAAAATATTATCACGATAATAGCAGATAAAAGCAATAGTGAGTGGAATAAAGACATCCATCATAATACCCACGTGGGGCGGTGATGTATAAAAGCTGTCCAGGCGCTCCATGTGTTTGGCAGCATACTCATATATCCCATATCCGCATATTGCATACCCAATCGTAACAAATGTATAGCATACAGTTTTTCTGATATCATGCTCCCAGCCGATGTATAAAATCATAAATAAAGGCAGCGGAATCATAACATAAGACAGAAAACTATATGATCCGCCATACATATTTCCAGTATTGTCCAAATGAAACAGCGTGGAAATAAACAGGCAGGCATAAAATACAGCGAACGCCCATAGAATATTTTTATGAAGTGTAACCTTGGGAATCGCATGATTTTTCAGTGCATAAGCAATTACAAACAGAGTAAATGCGATCATACTGATAGACATTCCCGTATTAATATAATGGTAAGCCGTAGCCCCCCATACGACAACAGCCGCTGCCAACCGACTGCCCCAATTTATATTTAAAAATTTCATGAATCCCGCTCCTAATAGTTTTTATCGGTCAGCCATAAATTTCCACTGCCGCATTTTATATTGTAATGAAACTGCCATTTTACGGACATATCCGCAAAGCTGCAACAAAATCGTACATTCACTTACAATCAGATACCGCTGAAAAGAAAAAAGAAACGGTAACGATACATCTCTATGCATAAAGATATATGATTCTAACTCCCTGTAATCCAAATCCGGCAATTCCCGCGTATTGAAATCCGCCACAAAAGTCTTTACAGCGCACTTCAGTGCCTGAATGCAGCAAACCTTCTTATCCGACAATGCATGTAAATCCGCAATCCGTTCATGTTCACGCCACGCCAGAAACCTTCCATATTTCAATTGTATAAAATCCTTTATATTTTTCCCCCTCATAAGGCTGTTTTCATTTTCATAACTGTAACGATATAAAGATACCGGAGTCAGATAAGCACTTCCCGCCTTAAAAAAAACGGTAGCACTCACATACATATCTTCCACCAGCCGCCCTGCCGGAAATATCAAATCATTCCATAGATAACGCTTATATAATTTCCCATGGGCAAAATTCGGCAATTCATCAAGAAGGATCCCCCTCCGGATTTCCGATAAATCATCCGTCTCTTTCCATCCGGAAGACCTGCAATCCTCGCTTCCATCGGCATAGATAATACTGAAACCGGCCATGATGATATCATAAGTCCCTGATTTTGAAAAAAATATCATTTTCTCTAAAGCATCTTCCACGATAAAATCATCAGAATCAAGAAAATATATCCACTCACCTTTACAGATTTTTATACCTGCATTTCGGGCAGCGCTAAGTCCCTGATTTTCCTGATGGATGACATGAATCCTGCCATCTTTTTCCGCATAGGAGTCACATATCTGCCCGCATGCATCAGGCGAGCCGTCATCAACCAGGATCATTTCCCAGTTGGAATACGTCTGGTTCAGCACGCTGTCAATACATCTATGTATAAATTTTTCAGTTTTATATACCGGCACGATGACCGACACTAATGGAGCATATCCCATAGGTTTTATCCCCTTATTCCGCCTTTTAAGCGTTTCAGCACATTGCCGCCGATTTCCATATTCAGGTACGCATAGCAGTATGCATTTAAAATGAAGACAATTCCAAGCATCACCATGCCTGATGTGGTAAACATCGCTTTACCCGGATCCGGATCAAACCCGAAGACCGATGACAAGGGTGTCCATATCCAGCGAAGGAATGTGGTGAAGCGGTCAATCGCTCCGGTAAGGGCATCGGCAATGCCGAGAACATAAATAGAAAATATGATTTTATAAGACATTTCAAGTATATATGCAAGAATCGTAAGGCAAAGCGTTTTCCCGTAGGACAGTTTATGAAGAAATCCATAGCCCATGGCCATGCCGAGAGCACCCGCATAAAAGGCTGTCGTCAGTCCGATTTCAGGCCCTCCGATCATGGTAACGAGAATAACCACGCCCGCCGATGTGCCGAATCCCCACTTCATCCCGTGGAAATCGCAAATGACGGCAATCGGGATAGGGGACGCGGTCATAGTGACGAACACGAAAAACGGCGCCAAAAGTTTCAGCAGCACCAGGAGTGACGCGATGGCCGCCGCTGCCGCCGCTTCTGTCAGATATTTTGTTTTTCTCACTGATTCGTTCAATCTGTATCCTTTCCAAAAGAAGCCGCCAATGCTTCTTTCTCCTGTTTTGTTTTCCGTTTCAAATAGAATTCACAGGACCGGGCATCATGACCGTTGTTCCATTCCCTGTACCACACAAGGCGGACAGGCAGCCGGCCTTTTGTATACTTCGCGCCCTTCCCCGCGTTATGGACAGCTACCCGTTTTTCCGGATCATCCACGGTAAATCCCGTATAGAGTGTGCCGTCTTGGCAGCGCACCATGTAAGTAAAATATTTCTTTTCCATCTCTTTCTCTTAGCCGCAGGCAGCAAAAGGGCACCGAACTGTTTACATTTAGGTGTATGGTCTCCGCATGGTCACGCATGCCGCCGTCCCCGTCTCCAGACTGCTGTTTTATTACCCCTCTATTGTATACAAACAATAAAAGAAATGCCAGCTGCATTGACAGCATCTCAGAAAGCATTTCTTTCTTATTTCCACATTTTTTCATGTCATTCGGATAACATATTCTTCACTGCCGTGGTGAGAAAAACGGTAAGAAGATAAAAGCTATCAGCTATCAGCTGTGAGCTGTCAGCTGTGAGCCGTCAGCTAAAAGTGCTGAATGACGGAGAACGAAAGGCGTCATCCTGAACGAATGTGAAGAAGGATCTGCGCCCGTGGTGAGGAAGCCGGTAAGACGTCATCAGGGTAATAGATTCTTCACTCCGATTCATCGTTCCGTTTCCCGTCTTTCCCACAAAGCATCCTTATCCCCGTTCAGAATGACGATTTGAAGAAAGCGCGTCACTAATAATGGAAACGGAAAGCGTCAGAATGACGGAGAATGTAAGGCGTCATCCTGAACGAATGTGAAGGATCTGCGCCCGTGGTGAGGAAGCCGGTAAGACGTCATCAGGGTAATAGATTCTTCACTCCGTGTCACTGTTCCGTTTTCCGTCTTTCCCACAAAGCATCCTTATCCCCGTTCTGAATGACGGGATACGGTAAGGCATCATAATGACGGAGGGACGCTAAGCATCATAA
>ENA-ORNZ01000522-ORNZ01000522.1-human-gut-metagenome-genome-assembly--contig:-NODE-522-length-51907-cov-4.957996_pt1 | contig 51907 bp, 70 predicted proteins | sample MGYA00242124_ERZ509040 | MGnify/ENA primary metagenome ERZ509040 (study PRJEB26280, sample SAMEA2338733) | human gut metagenome | biome: human gut; feature: human-associated habitat; material: faeces... | reverse complement strand
ATTTGAAACCCACTTACAATTCAGTTAGTTAAAATTAATTAAAAATTGGGACTTATTTTAATCGCTTTGCCTTGAAAAGCCTAGAAAAAATTTGCGGTGTAAATTTGCATTGTGGGGCTGAATATTTTATAATCTGCCGCTCTCAAAGTTTGTCTTTGAGCAAATTTAGGAAAATTGCTGGGTCGCCTGCAATTTTTTATTTTAAACTTTTAATCAAGAGAACATTAAAATGGCATTTAAATTTAACGCTGAAGTTCGTCAAGCGCAAGGTAAGGGTGCGAGCCGCCGCCTGCGTCACAACGGTCAAATCCCTGCAATCATTTATGGTGGCAGCGAAGCACCTGTTTCAATCATCTTAAATCACGATGAATTAAACAACGCACAAGCTCACGATTCTTTCTATAGCGATGTAATCACTTTGGTGGTTGAAGGTAAAGAAGTTGCAGTGAAAGTTCAAGCAATGCAACGTCACCCATTCAAACCAAAATTGGTTCACATTGACTTCAAAAGAGCATAATCCAGTATTTATGCTATCTAAAGTCAATTTTAATTCCGAAACCTTTTCTTATTTTTAGGTTTTAAAGATTAATAAAATCAATGAGGTTCAAAAACGTTTCGGAACGTGATTTGTGACAAAAAAAAGGCTCTTTAAATGAAGAGCCTTTTTTTATTTGGTAGGATTGAGTGGTTTTTCTTTTCTGATGTAATGTTGAGTGGTGCGTGCAGAAGTATGCCCAAGTTGTTTTCTTGCTCGTTCATCATCAATCATTAATGAAAGGTCTGTTGCTGCTTTAGCTCGAAGATCTCTCAATTGCACTTGGTTGATCTCTTCGGCTAGCTCTTTATATTTTCTTGATGCCGCATTACGGGTGTCTTTGAAATAATCTGTAAGTGATCTCCGCTCGAGTTTTCGCCCCCATTTATTCGTAAACAGAAACTGATTTTCTTCAGTGATCCGCTTGTCGATAATCTCTTTTAGTTTACCTATAACTTTAATCGCAACACGTTTACCTGTTTTTTGCTGTGTAATATGCAGTAAATCGTTGTAGATGTGTGAACTATGGATTTTTACCACGTCTATTGGACGTTGTCCGGTTAAATACATCACATCCATAATATCCTTCATATCCCCGGTGGCGCAGTCGTAGATTTTATCCAAGATATAATCTTCAATGTACACATCACGGTAATTTACTTTGAATTTTTTAACCCCTGTCGACGGGCTAATCTTTTCAGTGTAACCCCATTCTCTCGCCATGCTCCAAATGTGGCCAAATAACCCAACTTCGATATTTGCGGTTGGTTTAACGTCTTTTCTCCAATCTAAATATTCACGAATGTGTATAGGCTCTATTTCATCAAGTGTAAATGGTGGATTTTGGAAGTATTGGCGCAATTTCTTTATTGCCTGAATGTTTGAGTTTCGAGTATTCTTCGCTTTTTTAAGCGGCACAACTTCTTTTTCGTATCGCTCAAGCACTTCAATAAACAGAATATTATCTTTCTTCGTGAGATACTGCATATTTAGCTTCGCAGCTTCCAGAATAGCAATGTGCTTATCTTTTCCTAACGAAACTTCTTTTTTATCGGCCATCGTGTAGTAGTAATAAACCACGATTGAGCCATCTGCTCTTTTGCGATTCCGGCATACTAAGCCTTGTGGCAATCCTTGATTAATTCGTTTTCTTGGACGTGCCATAATATCCCCCTTACTAACTTAATACTGCAGACCGCCTTCTTTCTTTTGTTTGTGTAATCTGCTGCACTTTCTCACCTTTCAAAATCTTGTCACCATCAGATCGTAACACAAGCGGGAATTTTCTATTTCCTTTTGGATGAAGAAAAGGAATTCCGAATTCATTTAAGCTTTTCATCTGATATTTTGGACAAACATATCCAGTTATTAACGCTAATAATTCTGGACTGCAGTATTCATCAAAAAATTCTCTTTCCATATTTTCCCCAATAAAAAACCGCCCATAAGAGCATTAATTGATTCGTTGAATACTAAAATAGCATGCGTGTAGTAGCTCATTTTGCTCAATATATGTTGCAGTTGGGAATAATTGAGTCATGAGTTTAACCGCTCTATCCTTGTCTTGTTTTAAGTTAAATGATAAGGATATTGTTATATTTTCCCCAATCATACTGCACATAGATGTAGTGTTCCTTTTTATAAAACCGAACACAAGTCCTTGATCCAATCCAAGTTTAAAGCCAAAACTTTCAAATCTTTTGATTATTTCTTGTTTAGTCATATTTACTCCAATAAAAAACCGCACATGAAAGTGCGGTCAGATTTTTTGAATGCTACCCCCCAAGATAAGGCATAGGGCATTCCCAAATGTAATTTTTAAATTCGATACATTTATCTAAAGTTAATTCGCCTTTTATGATTTCTAACTCTTGATTAAATGCTTGCCCCCATTCAAATCCATAAAACCTAAAATCAACATTAAACTTTCTGCTTAAATCAATCATTTCAGGTGGACTTAATACCCATGCGGCTGAGATTGGTATGACAACAATATACCCATTCTCCAACTCATATCCCTCAATGATTTCATTTTGGTTGTCGCAAAAAACACGTCGAGCCCCTTTGATTGTTTGCCCTCTAATGTTTTTGATTTCTAACGTGCCCAATTCGTCGATTTTAAATTCGCAACCTTCGATACATTCTGTTAAAAATTTAGTTATATCGTCAGTTTTGCCTCTAATTTTTAAATCACCTACGCACCAATTTGGCATAATCTATTTCCCCTGTAATGCTAAAAATTCACTCTGTTTGATTTCCGTTAAATACTCCGGAATTGCGGGGAATTTATCCCCACCAAAGCCCTCTGATTTCACCGGTATTGACACAATAAAGTGGTCACTTGCAACACCACATACAGACACGTAACCAGTACGTGCTCCAAGCACCCAGCAAGTTAGTTTTAGTTTTCTCAACATAAAATCATTAAAACTTGGGTATTGATTTAAAATATCTCTAACGCTTTGAATCTTAGCGTTAAATGCCTTACCAACTTTTGTTCTGCCATTGCCGGTGATGACAACTTTCTCATTTTCGACCATTTCGAATTTATAGGCCTTGTCATCTTTGATTTTGAAAAATTCAGGATTATCTAAACTACAAACGATGCCCCATATACTTTTTTCATTACCTCGCCAATATTCATAAAAAGGGATAGTTGCAAAAATAACTTCCAACTTTTCGTCTCTTTGTTCGCGTTCTGACCGCCATTTTTGGTCTAGCGATTTCACTGGCTCAACATTTAATGCACATTTAAAATATCTAAATTCAGGTTTCATATTTACTCCATCATACCTTTCATAAAATCAAGCCATTTTTGAGCATCTTCTTTTGTGCGGAAACTGTTGCAATTTTGGATTGAACAATGGTCTAAACAACGTGCTTTATATCTTTGAGGTTCTTCGTGGTTAGGCGAAATAACATAATACACCTCATTTTCTTCTGGCTTAAACGGCTTAGGTAAATCTTCAATGCTAATCTTTGGCTCTTCCCACATTCCAACACTCAACGATTCTCTGAAGCTATTTAGTCCCTCAAACTCTTGTTTATTATTTAAGCAAGTGAGCATATAAGTTTTAAGCTTTTCCAGAATTTCTTTTAACTTACCGAAAGATGATTCAATATGTTCATCTAATTGATTAATTTTTGCTTCTAGCCAAGCTAAATGCCCCTCTAATGGCGTGTTGAAGTGACCTAAATGTTTGTTAGAAGTTTTGCCGTATCGTTTCATCGAAATCGTTGCTCGAAATACACCTTGCTTTTGACCTTTAGGGGTGTAGTAATTAACCTCAATCATAGATGTGTTTGTCGATTGCGAAAACGTCAAAAAACAATTCAACTTTTTTGGTATTAGTAAACAAGTTTCAGGGCTATAAAAATAACCAGACAATAAGTCTTTATCTATTTCTAGGCTTTCCCAGTTATCGAAAGATGCTAACCAATCGTAAAATTTAGAGAATGTTAGCCATTCATCGCACATACGCGAACGAGTATAAGTTGGATTCTTCTTTTTGAATTCAGGCGAATAGCATCTTTGTAGCAAGTTATACCAACGAGAATAAGCTTTTCGATAAATAGGATCTCTTTGGGCATTAGGTATATCTTGTACACCTTTTCCAAACACCCCATTTCTCAGCATTATTGTATTTTTCGATGGCATCATCTTTAGAATTTGTCATCATTTCTATTCTTTGGCCTGGGATATTTAGATGCACTTCGTAATCATCATTAAATTGCCATAATTCGAGGGTGATACTTTCAAATTTGCTAATTTGTAAACATTTGTTCATGATTTAGTCCTCCTAAAACAAAAGGCGCTCACTTGGAACGCCTATTGGATTTGTTAAATATTGATTTACTGCTTTGTATATATCCACTATTAATTCAAGTGGAATGTTAGATCTTTCATTGTATGATTTTGAAAAATTTTGAAAGCCGATTTCGGGCTTTAACTTCTGATTATGTCTTAATCCTAGCCTTATATTGCTTTTAAACCTTGTAGGCTTGCGCAGTGGATAGTTATAGCAATGATAATGAGCTAAGTTATCAAACGGAATTTTAAAATTTAAAATATCGTCTATGTAATACCAAATCTTGCTACTTGCTGGATTTTCTATTACATAAACTTTAGGCTCATATCGTTTGATAATTTCTATCGTGTTATAGATACAAAGCTCACCATTAATGCGGTTCAGGAAAGAGCGGTCATATTTGAATTGGACGTGCGGTAAATCATAATCCACACGACTTCTTACTGTGAATTTTGATAACTCACGATTGACTGCGCCAGTTTCCTGTTTCCAACTTGCATTGCCTCCCCACATTGCACTTGCAACCGACCAACTCTCACAAGGTGGACTAGCTATAATCAAATCAGGTTTAGGCAGCTTATCAAGCTCATCGAATAGCTTGTTATCGCCAAACATACGACCATAATCAGCTAAATTAAGATTAATAAAATGGTTATTTTTACTCTCAATATCTATGCCGATAGGGTAGATTTCGACTGCCGACTGGTCGACCGACTGATTAAATAGCTCTGCACCTTGCGTATAGCAACCATTGCCACTATCGAATAACGCCCAAACAATCATATCAATCACCCGCTTTATGGTTTACCTTTGCCATATTAACAACCGGCAACACATCAACCAGCGGTCGCGGTGTGTTGTGATCTTGCTTTGTGCTAAATTGACTGTTAGCCCATTTGATAAAGTGATTAACATAATTTTGTACTACGCACGGGTAATTTGCCGTTTCAGCTATTCTGATAATGTCGCTTCTCAGATCGGAATCAAACAACAGCCAGTGTTTTTTAGCGTCATCTATTGCCCGCGTAACGGATATTGCAAATCCGTTATTCATTCTCGTGTAAAAATAACATCCGAAAATATCCACGAAGCGGGAATATTTGATGCTGATTTCAATTTCATTCATTCTTCGCACCTAAAAAATACCCACTCCGAAGAGTGGGCGTATTTATTAAATTTCTACCGTGCCAATATTTACTTTTATTTCGGTATCTTTTAGCGCGTCAGTTAATTTTTCGGCAAATTCTTTCGCGATTGCTTCCTGAATTTGTTCCGCTTTAATCAAACGCGCCACCAATACAGGAGCATTGCCGCCGGTAAGGATTGATAGGCGAAGCGTAAATGCTTGACTATCTAAGCCTTTGTATGTGTGCGTGTTAAACACAAAATACTTCGGTAACTGCAATTTGCTTTTGGCTTCTACGCTTTCCATGGCTGATTTAGATGCCGCAAAGTCGCTGACTTCGTGTTCTTCGTTACGCGCATAATCAAGCGTAATTTTGCGCACTGCTTGGACTGCGCTTGTTAAAGGCAATTTGTCTTCATCGTCGGTATAAGCCGTGATGTAATCGCTCCAATCTTCCAGCCATTCGGAAAATTCACGCTGATCGCATTTTGAACCTTGGAAGTCGCATAACGCTTTAAACGCAGCGGTCTTTTCCATTCGTAACACTGCGCGGTGTTGAGCGTGTAACGGCGCTTCACGGCTGCCAACATCAAACACAATTTGGGCACCAAGATTTTTTTCATCAATAAAACATTGTGCGTCTTTCTGCTTGTGCGCTTTCGCGTAAGCAATCAAACTATCAAAATTATAAGTGTTGAACGTAGCACGGAAGTTATTACGGTGTTTATTGTGCTTTTCGAGCGAATGCACCGCCATGTTTTCCGGCAGAATTGCGATAGGATAATCACTATTTCCGACACGGATGCTTGATAACACTAAGTCTTGGATTTGCTTTAAATTTTGTTCCATTGTTGGATCTCCATTTGTTTGTTGTTGATAAAAAATTACCGATAATTAATGCGATTAATTAGGGCGTTTTAATGTTGCTTTTTGTTCAAATGCCAGATCGTCACTGCCTTTTAACATTGGCATTTGTTCTTTATCAGGGGTTACGCTTAATGCGCCGCCTTTATGAACGAACATCGGTGTTGCGGTGGTGTCTTCTTCGGCTGACTTACCCCGCTTAGTCGGCTTGACATAACTCAGCTTATGCTGAATTTGAACTGACGGATTGTCGCTATCTGCTTTCTTTAAGGTAAATTCAATTTTCACCGAACCTTGTTTATCATGCGCCAATACACCTAACGCAACTTCGGAAAGTGCGGTAGAAAGTTTGTTTTCAAAGATTCCTGCGTCTAATTCGCCCAAGAATTCATGAACATCTGTTTTAGCCATTTTGTTTTCTCCTGTTTTGGATTGTTGATTGATTTTGAAGTAATAAAAAAGCCACTATTTGTTAGTGGCTTCGGGTGTTTTGTCTTGTGGTACGTTAGGAATTTGAACCCAATCGTCCTTAATTGCTGATTTATTCCAAAGTGTCCCATCATCACATAGTGCTGTTAATGACCAAAATAACTGATGGAATTGTGTTTCTGGCACTACACTTTCAGATATTTGTATAATTTTTCTAACCATTTTTATAAGCCCTCAATGTGTTTAAAAATTGCGGAATTAATTTGTTAAATGCGGTCATCAGCGCTTGATCACGATGTGCGGTGAAAATGTAAAGTGGCTGTTTTTGGTACTCCGGGCAGTAGCTCACAAAATCCCAGGTGTCATAGCCCGTCACCCACAAATTAGCCTGAACTTGGATTATGTATTCAGACGGAACGCCGCCCTCTAATAAGTAGCGAATGTGCGTACTCATTTTCGGGCATTTGATTTCCAAGCCTTTTTTGAGCTCAGGAATTAGTCCATCCGGGCTAACCATCACTTCTTTGTTTTCATCAAGATATACACCGCCGACTTGCGTTACGGCATTTCCCGTGATGAATTCATAGGCAGAACGGGCAAGCGGCTCAAGTTGATTTCCACGCTCCATGAATCGTGACTTAAAAGATTCGTCTTGTAGTCCGATTATGCTTTCTTCAATCAACTCAGCCATGTACTTAATTTGTGCGCTTGATTTTTTACCGGTTGCCGTCACAATGTTTTCAAAGCCCGTTGCGGTGGGAATACCCAAACGGGCCTGTAGCCATTCTTCCGAGCCTTGTTCGCAATCAAGCGTTATTAGACCGTCAATCATAATGGAACGTCTTCTCCGTCATTTTCTTGCTGTTTATCAAGACGACTATTCAGAATTGATATAGCATTATCGGCTTGATCTTTTGTCATATCGGAAATATCAGTGTGGCCATATGCCGTCAATAATTTTTCCGTATTCGTGCCGGTCGCTTCAATTAAGCCGATTAGCATTTCTTTCTGCTCTGATGTAATTAACACTGCAACGTCTATCACTTTTTGTTTTGGTGTTACATTTACCGGCTCGCGCTGCGTTTCAACAATGCGATCCGCTTCGTCTTGGTCGTAAATACCCGTAAAACCGAAAGCAAGACGCGCGCACTGAATCATTGCCTTATGGCGTAGCATTCGTTTAGGGTGGGTTTTCCACGGTCCCATATCACGGTAACATTCGCTCATATATTCGGTGACGGAAATCGGTTTTGATCGGTCTTTGCGGTAAATTCGGCAAGTGCATTTTTCATCGTCAAGATCGAACTCAATGCCGTCAAATTGTGGGTTTTCGTTCAAAATCCGCGCCCAGCCGTCAACACCGACAATCGGCACAATGCCGTTGCTTTTATCAGGAAAAGCATAGATTTCTTTTGTCCAAGGATTTAATCCGTATTGGTTGGCAACAATTAAAAGTGCGGTCATTTGGCTGTCGTTTACAGTGCCTTTGAATGCTGTATTTTTTAATGTCGTCATCAGGTCAGAACCGTCCGCGATTTCAAAGCGTTTCGCAAGTTTATCGGTTAAAGTTTGGAGTGCTGTTGCCATTTTTATTTATCCTTTAAGTGGTTTTAGTGTTACTTCGTATTTGTCGCCGTACACGGATTTAACTTCGCGCGCGATAGTTACTGCGTCAGTTTGTGGCATTGGTGGTAGTGCGATTTGGATAACAAAGCCGTGATTTTCTACCGCGCTTTGCGCCGGTGCTGCAGGTTGGTTTTGCGCTTTCATTTCCTGCGCGACCGCCGCCGCTTCCGCCTGTACTTTTGCCTGTTCTTCCGCTTCCAGCTTGGCTTTCTCGGCTGCCGCTTCGGCGTCTGCCTTGCGTTGTGCTTCGCGTTGCTTTTCATCTTCGATACGCTGCGCCACAATTTCTTCCAAGTCGTCTTCACCGGCAATCAATTTAACCGCGTCGCTGAACAGATATTCGTGTGAGATTGGGATAAGTTTTAGCCGCGATTGTAGGCGTGCGATTTCTGACATTAATTCGGCAAGTACCAACGCTTTTTCTGCGTTTACCGCTTTAGTCAATCCGTCAATGGTGCGTTTGTTTTTCGTCGCGTCATTAATTCGTTTTTTCAATGTGTCTTTTGGCATGGTAAATTCAAGTGCAAGCGAGATAGCACTTTCACCGCATGCCGAATTGCGCGTATCGAGGATTTCAATTATCGCCGCGTTCGCGATATTGTCCTTAATTGATGCCTCTTTTTCTTTCACCAACTTATCACGCGACAATCGCTCTTGACGAAAACGTTCTGCGATAGCTTCGGCTTGTGCGATTAGTTCGTTAATATCGCCTTGCTGTGCGTTTTTAATCGCTGCGCGGGTCTTATCTTCCAGCTCTTTGAGGATTTTTACCTCTTCTTTCGCGCGCCCGAAATCTTCGTCCGTTTCAAAGGACTGTGTAAGCGTAGATAAAAACTGTTCTGCTTGTTTTTCAAAGTCGGTAATATTGGTTGAAAGCACACGGCTTTCGGTGGATAGAATCAGATCTAACATAGTAATTTCCTTTTTAGTCCTGGTCATAATCATTCATTCTTGCGTTTAATTCACGCTCTGCGATTTTCTTAATCGCCTCTTGTCTATAAGACTCATAACTTGCGCCGCTACCAATAGCAAGCCAGAAATTATCGTTATCACACAACATTTCCGTGAGTTCGTGATAATGCGTTTTGTCGCCTTGTTTTAAATCATTGTCGATTTCCGTGGCGACTTCATCTAAGGCGATTTCATAGCCTGCTTGCCAATCAACTTCACGTTGGTGAGCTGCATCAAGTTGATAGTAGTAATCATCGGAAGGTTTCATTGTTTACTCCAAGTGCGGTTAATTTCTGCTTGTTTTTGCTCTGTATAGACTAAAACCTCTTGTTTAGCTGGCTCTGTAAGGTTAGGCTGATATTGCCCATGTTCGGCAATCCATTGAATTCGTGCTTGTTCACGCTCTAATGCTGTTGGCTCGCTTGCGAAACAACAAGAAATTCCACCAACCAGGAAGGCGACAAACATCGTACAAGCAATCTTTGTTAAAGGGCGTGTAATTTCTGCGAATGTATCAGTGAATTTTTCCATTTTCTGTTTCCTTTTTCGTCAATTTGGTTAATTTTGGGTGTAACAATCCGCCGCACGGATTTCTTGGGGAAAAGTGCGGTCGGATTTTGCGTTGTTTTATAGGATGTCTAGCTGAAAGCCTGTTGCTTTAGGGTTGTAGGCTCGAAGATGTTTTAATACGCGCCAGTTATTGCCTTTCTCGCATTCAAATTGCTCTGTAATGCGTGTTAATACGGTTTTTTAACGAGAACCGAAAAACTCGCCTTGTTGCGCCTTACTTCAAACAAGGAATATAATTGTTGCGTCTTACTTCAACAATTACAGGAATTTATTATGTGGGAAGCGTTAATTACTTCCATCTTTTCCATCCTCAAATCTCATTTTGATGAGGTGATTATGCGTATTACAACGTGGTTTTTGTCGTTTATTCTTTGTTGGTTGCTTATTCCTGTTCATATTCAGATTGAGCTAATGGCAAGACCACTACCTGCTTTACCTGATTATGCTCTGGTTTACCTTTTCTACTTGGTTGCCGCAACTAGCTTTTGGCAAATGTTCTTCATCTTGTTGGATGTTGCAGCTCTTTTGCTCGAAAAATTTTTCAAACGTGGAAGCGTTGAGCCACAATCCGAGCGGGTTAAGGTTGATCGCAAGCAAAAAGATTAAGCATTCTTTGAGTTTCATTACGCCCTCCTTAAGGGGGTTAAAAATCCCTCGTTTTACGGAGGGCAAACCTAGGGAACCAATTTTATAGGTTGCATAAGTTTTAAGCCCTCATGCTCGGCTAACCTCATTTGTTTTATGTTTGCCATTTCAAAGCATAAGTTTTAAGTCCTCATGCTCGGCTAATCGTAAGATGTTAAAACCAAATCCGGGAAAGTGACTATTTCTTCTAACAATTCTTTAATGGTTTTTTCTATTGCAATAGAGCTTGAGTCTTCCTTGACTGGGTATTTTTGGTTTAAATCAACCTCTCCATAAAGGTTATCTCTTAAAATTTCCTCGCGCTCTTTTTCGGAATAAAACGCATGAAGAATTTCTTCTAAGGAGTTTCCAGCATAAATTTCCGTTTCCTCTCCAACCCAGTAAACAGACTGCATAGCTCGGATATCTTCAATTGCGCATTTAACACATTCTGACAGCGTGCCATATCTAACCGTAGTAATTAATCCATCGCTCCCTACTACCATTTCATAAGTTCCGAATTCGCCGTCATTACATATTGATGGCTTGTAATGCTCAATAAATTTAACTATCTTTGCTTGCTCAACAAGATACTCATATTCATTTTGAGAGATTGTAATTGTTGGATTTATCATTGCACTGCTCCTTAGTTTCCTTATTGCCATTTCAAAGCACACTTCTCTCTATCATTCGCAACGGTTTCACGTGCCGTTGTGTCTCTGTACTTCAAATGTGCTTTGAAATATATCCCCACTGCGAATTGACTTTCTGTAACGTCAGTTTTTCACTGGTCTCATCTTTCAGTGGGTATTCCGTTTACTCTCATTATGTAGGGTAGGGCTTTTAATCTACACGACCGCATAATGCCGTTATGAGTAAACTTCTTGTAATCTGGTTTTTAAAGAGCGATTTAAAATTTTTATTCAAGCCCACCGCAATGGGCTTAGTAAAAACTTTATATTTTTTTAATCTCTTCTAGTTTTACGGGGAACCAATAACATTCATTGTTTAAGTGGATAAATCTTTCTGAATTCACGTCTTTAACACCTTTAGCGAACCCGATGATTTTGTATGGACCAAACTTAATTCCGTTTTTATTTGTGTAAGTAACAAACTCATCAACTACAAAATCACAACCGCTTGGAGCTTTATCGCTAATTCCTTTTTTAAAGTTTAAGATCTCAATCATTTTGTTCACCGTGTATCTCGTTTTGATGGGTGTATTATGTACCTAGAGTTCATTACAGTCAAGAACAAAAAGTACATATTTTAAATAAAATGTACTGATTGTTCATATTTAATTGATTTTCAAAGAAATAAATTTTCAAGAAATGTGTTTAATTGCTTATTTTTTAATCGATTGCTAAGTAAAGTTTGTGTTTTGAAGTGTATTTTTGTGATTCTTGCGATGCTGATCGCAAAATTTGGTAGCGATAATTGGTTTAAATTGAGGTTGGTTTATTATGGCTCTGCCGATAAGGAGGGCGAATTATGAAAAAAGAGTTTAAAAAATGGCTAATCTCGCTGAATTGCGAATGGATTAATAGCTTAGGGATTAATGAGATAGTGTCGCGCGTAGATGAAGAGTTGAGGATTGTGCGCGCTAATGAGCAGGAGAGGATTGTGCTAGAGGAGTTGATTACGGAGTTTAAATGTTAATAAAAAACCGCCAGCGAGGCGGTTTATTTATAGAGTATGGGTTATTTTTTCTTGCTATCGTGCTTTGTTAGTGCTTTATGTGTTTTCTTTATACTTGACTGTATTTTGTTGATTTTTTCTTGGGAAAGAGCGAGATCTTCAGGTGCTGTTCCAGTATTTGAGATCATGACATTACGAACTGAACGACCAACGGTTTCAGCCGCGTTCTCTAAATTCTTTTGCCCTTTAATATTTTGATTTCTTATTTTTGCCTCTGTTTGCGTAACACGGAATATATTCGCTGCGAGCTCCTCATTGTCCATGAAATCAAGTAGTGATGCTTTATCATCAAATAGCCCTTTTTTGTTTTTTAAGCTTTTAATATTCATGTTATACATCCCTCTATACCCGGCATTTTGGAAGAAGGCATAGTTCTCTACACCGTGTTTGTGGGCAATATGGCTCAGGCTTTTTTCTCTATCTGAAATGTCACCACGTAAATAAACACGATCCACCTCGTCTGCGCTTTGGCAAAGCGTGTGAATTTCATCTGCAAGTTTAGCGAAATATGCTTGGGCCGCAGCAACCTTTGGATTGCTTATATTTCCATTCATAACCGTTAAATAACAAGCAAAACGAGTCATTTTAAAGTCAGATGGGGTATTCGGGGATTGCGTCTGAATGAAGTTTTCTGCAATTGGAATATTTAAGTTATTGCATACAGCATAAGCCTTATTCATTGCTTTTAAAATTGCCTGCATGTCGTTATACCCTAACATCATAGCAAGATCAGAAGCATACCAGTATGTAATTCCATTTTGTTTCGCAAAATCGTCAAACGAAAGAGAAGTTCCCTCCTCAAATACGAGCGCTAATTGAGTCATGTTATTTCCAAATTTTTGTGTCATATTGATTCCTTATTGTATGATTTTTTGAGCATGTAAAGTCAAGTAATTTTTTAGTTATCGCTAAATTAATTATGGTAAATTAGCCAATTTTTCAGGTTTCCTTGATCGGCATTTTAATTACAAAACTTCAATTCTTTCTCTAGCCACGCCAATAATCCTAATTTCTTGTTCTAACGAGCTTAATGTCGGAAACATCGGATTGAGCGGAACAAGCTCAAAGTGCGGTATGCCTTCTGGTGTTCTCGTTCCAAGCTCTTTGTATTGCTTAAACGTTGCCTCGTTGTCGCCATTGATTGCTGCCACGAATTTCCCAGGAGTAGGCAAAATGTCAGGATCGATTAAAACTAAATCGCCCTCATTAAAACGAGGGAGCATAGATTTTCCTTCAATTCGTAAATAAAACGAATTTTCAGAGGCGATCACTGTGCTTGGGATCATCTCGTAACCGTCAAAGCCCTCAAGAGAGCTAATATCCGTCCATAATCCAGCTTGAATAGGGCTTAATAGTGGATATGCTCTTTGCTTTTCAATTTGCTCTATTGAGGCATTCTTATCACCATAACTTAGCCATTCTTTTGTAACACCCAGAAAATCGGCCAAAACATAGATATTCGATTGGGTTGGTAACGTCTCGGCATTAAACCATTTACTAACGGCTTTAGGTGTTATTTTCAGTATATCTGCAATAATTTTTCCTCTGCCTTTCTCTGGCAAATTTTTCATTTTGCAAGCTATATCTAGTCTTTCTGCAAAGTCTTGTTTGATTTTTTCTTCAGTAATCATCTTTTCCACCTTTGAACTATTGGTTCAATTATAAATAAAACTTGAAGTACTTTCAGTTCTGGTTTATCATGTACTTAAAGTTCATTCTAAGAGGTTATATATGGAAAGCTTAAAACATATTATTGACTTTTTGGGAGCAGCTAAAGTGGCAGGTTTGTGCGGTATTTCTGTGCGTGCAGTTTACAAATGGCGGACATCAAATTCGCTACCAAGAACTGAATATACAGGAGAAACCAAATATTCAGAGATTCTATCTCAAGCCTTAGAAAATTCTGTCTCAGCAGAAGAGATTAGAAACTTCAGCAATCCCATTAAATCAAGCTCTGCGCTTAGCGTATGAGTGCAATTTATCAGAATTACCCGAAAAGAAAACCATAAAAAAGTGGGAAAAATTATGACAATGAAACAAACAATTATAGAGATGATTGAACAGATACCCGGTGGTAAAAGTGCGGTAGCTGGCTTTCTTGGATTTTCGGAGGCAGAGCTGAACAATCGTCTTTATCAGACGAAAGGGCAGCGGTTCAAAGACGAAGAATTGATTGCTATCCAGCAAGAATTTGGGCTGACCGATTACACGGAAGAATTATGCCGTTTAACCGGCGGTTGTTTTGTACCGCACCCTGAAGCAGACCAGTTAGACAACGTAGAAATTTCCGTGCTGCAACTGCATGAACAATCCGCGCGTGGATTGTTGTTTGAAGTGCTTGAAACGGCATTAGCAGACGGTGAAATCACTTCTCACGAAGAAGACAAAATCCGTCGCGCATTAGATAAACACTTGGCGGCGACACAACACACGATTGAGTGCGTGATATCGCTAAATAAACGGCAATAAAAAACCACGGCGGCCACCGTGGTATTTACACTCACAAGGAGTAATTAATGAATCAATTAATCTTTATTGATAATACAAAAATAAAACAAGATAGTCAAGGGCGCTACTGTTTAAATGATTTACACCGAGCAAGCGGCGGAAACCCTATTCACGCACCAAGTCAATTTTTGCGCCTAAAAGGCACAAAAGACTTTGTTTCGGTGCTAGATAACCACAATGCAAATCTGCATTCTGCTTTGGAGATCATCAACGGTGGAACAAATCAAGGTTGCTACGCTGCAGAAAAGCTAGTTTACAAATACGCTGCGTGGATTAATCCAGAATTTGAAGTAAAAGTCTATGATACTTTTGACAAGGTAGTGAAAGGCAAATTACAACCAAATCAAACCGCACTTATCCCGCAATCATTTTCCGAAGCATTAATGCTTGCTGCTCAATTACAAGCGGAAAAAGAGCAGAACGCGCCGAAAGTAGAAGCTTTTGACCGCTTGGCCACCGCAACTGAAGGCGCGATGAATCTTACCAATGCAGCCAAACACCTCCAAATGCAACCTAGAGCATTTAACCAGTTTTTATTTGCTAATGGGTGGATTTATAAGCGCACTGTCGGATCTGCTTGGATTGCTTATCAAGACAAATTGCAACGCGGTTATTTAGAGCATAAAGCTCACCCCGTCACACAACCTGACGGCACGGAAAAAATCTACCCTCAAGTTTTAGTTACGGCCAAAGGGCTAGCAAAACTATCCACAATGTTAAATAAGGCGGCTGCGTAATGAGTAAATTTATTCCTAATGCGTTTCAAATTCCGAATTCTGTCATTGATGAGTTACTAGCAAAACTCACTTGCGCAGAGCTTAAATGTTACTTGTTTGTTGTTCGAAAAACAAAAGGCTGGAATAAGGAATCAGATAGCATTTCTGTTAGTCAATTCATGGAAGTTACAGGGTTGAGTAAGAAGTCTGTAATTACCGCTTGCGAGAGCCTTGTTCAAATGGGGTTACTTGAGCGTTCAGGTGGAGAAAGAAAATTAAATACTTACTCCGTTAAAGCCTTTGATTTTTCCGAATCTGGTGGAAAAAGTACACCAATTAAATCTGGTGTAAATTTTTCCGAATCTGGTGGAAAAAGTACACCAGATCTGGTGAAAAAATTACACCCACAAAATAACAATAAAAACACTATACAAAATATCAATAAAAAAAATACCAAAAAAAGCGAATCGGATTTGCTTGCTGAATTTGGAATCGTTGGTCAGCTTGCTGAAGATTTTCTTAAACTCCGAAAAGCCAAGAGCGCGCCAATTACTGAGACTGCACTTAAAGGCTTTCAACGAGAAGCTGCCAAGGCTGGGATATCGCTTTCTGACGCAATCACAATCGCTATTGAGCGTAACTGGCGCGGATTTAGCGCGAGCTGGAATTGGCGTGATGACGACATAGCAATGGCTGCAAACACCAGAAAAACAAGCTCCTTTGCTGATGATGGATCTTGGGCTGTAGGCAGAAAATTAAATATCGACCCTAACTTGATACCGGAGGAATTGAGATGACAAACATTACCCAAATGCAAGCCAAAGGAAGTGCGGTTAAAAAATCCAATATCCCAGATAATTCCGTTCGTTTGATTGATCGAATGTTTATCAGATTAAAATCAATTTTTCCAGCGTGGAAGCAGGCGTTTGCCAGTGAAGCTGAGTATAACGAAACAAAGCAAGTTTGGCTCGAAGAGTTATTCAAGGCTGGCATAGTGAATCCTCAATCCCTAAAAAGAGGATTGGATTTTGCTGCAAAATCCGAAAGCCCATTCTTCCCGAGTGTAGGTCAATTCATTGCTTGGTGTAATAACTACAACAATCACGAATTAGGATTACCAACACAAGACGAGTTAGAGGCCAGACTTCAAAAATACTTTGGTTATGCGAAAGATCCGCACAATTTCAAATTCCGTTCGAGAGCAGAGTATTACTTGCTAAAAACAATCTATGACGGTTACGGCAAGAAAAAATGGGAAGATTGCCAAAAGGCTATGCCGAAAATCCTTGCTGAAGTGGTTGAAAAAGCTCGCACTGGCTTTGAATTTCCACAAATTCCAGAGCTGCTAGAGCAAAAGCCAAAAGTTATCCCGCCAGAAGTATCAAAAAACGGTGTGGCAAAAATTAAAGAGATTATGGGGATTGCATAAATGACAGAGCAAAAATTTGATAAGGATACCTATCCAACATCACTTTCACTATTTAACCCGGTTCATGCCGAATTTGGTTTCACGATTGATGGCGCTGCACTACCGCACAACGCAAAACTTGAGCGATATGTAACGCCTGAAATGGATTACTTAACTTACCCACTGCAAAACGAGCGCATTTTCATTAATCCGCCTTTTAGCGATCCGTTAAGTTTTATCAAGCGTTCCATCGAACTGTTTGAAAATCATAACTGTTTAGTAGTGATGTTACTGCCGGTCGATATTAGCACGGAATGGTTTTCGCTAATCACCCAAAAAGCAACGGAAATCCGTTTTATTGTTGGTGGCCGCATTAAGTTTTTAAGTCCTCAAACGGGGTTATGGACTGATGTCTGCCGTGGTAATCACTTAGCGATATTTGACCCGTGTCACCGCAATATGGGGCAAGTTATCCGTAATGTCCACATCGATGATTTAGGTGAACTCGAATGGCGAGCCAAAAGCAGAAAAAAACGGTAATCCACGCGGTTAAATATGCGAATGGTGCGGTTGTAGCGGAAACAGACTACGACCGCAATTTACTCAAGGGGTTGCCGGTTGGAAGTGCGGTAAAAATTACACCCATCGGTAACAATCGGAATTACCAACATCACAAGAAGTTTTTCGCGCTACTCGATGCAGGTTTTGAATATTGGCAGCCTGAATTTAGCGTACTGACTCAAGCGGAAGAATGGATAGCGCAGGCGGTCGCAAGAGAAATCGCAGTAGCGGCCAATGATGAAAATCTGTATCAGAACGTAACTAAACCGATAGCAGATAGCGTGCTGGCAAAAGTGCGGTTGAATCGTGAATCAAAATTGGATTATGAGGGAATGAAAACCCTTGAATCGTATCTCGATCATGTGATGAAAAAAGCGGGATTTTACGACATCAAACCGGCACAAGACGGCGGAACCGTTAAAGAGCGTTGGTCAATCTCATTCGCGAATATGAGCCAGGAACGATTCAATGATGTGTATAAAACGGTGTATGGCGTCATCTGGAACGAAACGCTTTGTAATATCTATGAAGACGAAGTGGCACTGGATAACAAGATTAATCAGTTAATAGGGTTTGGCGGTTGAGCCGCAATCGTCAACCAATAGTTTACAGTTCAAACAAAAAAGTGCGGTCAATTTTAGAGGTGAAAATATGGGGAAAATAGACTATCGGAAAGAAGCCAAGGGGCGTGAATGTATGGTTCGTTTGCCCGGCATTTGTAATTTTAACCCCGAGACTACAGTGCTTGCTCATTATCGTATGGATGATGGGGGAGGGCGAAAACCGAATGATAAACGTGGCGCATGGGCTTGTTCTGCTTGTCATGATGAGTGCGATCGTAGAACACGAAAATTAGGCAATGAATTTGTTCGGTTAGCTCATGCGGAAGGCGTGTTTCGCACTCAAGATGTCTTAATCAGCGAGGGAAAACTATGAGTGATTGGCTTGAAATCTGTCTGCCGTACCCGCCGAGCGTGAACCACTACTGGAAGCACACAAGACAAGGTAAGCATTACATATCAAAAGCGGGAAGGGAATTTAAACGCATTGCTACTGAGGTTTGTTCTAAGTTCGCTCCTTTTGAAAGTGCGGTTGAAATCAAGATGGAAATCTACTTCCCAGACAACCGCCCACGTGACCTTGATAATTTGCCCAAAGGGATTTTTGATAGCTTGGTCGGCGCCGGATTAATCAAAGACGATAACCGTAAAATTATTCGAAAATACTCAATCGAGGAAAAAGGCGTAGTAAGTAAAGGTAAGTCAATCATTAAAATTAGAGGTATCGATGCGTAAATTTAGCGAACTGGAACTGACTGAGGAACAGGAAGAATTTGTTGATAAACACATGTATCCATGGGGGGCTTGGATTAGATTAGGTAGATTAGATAAACCAGGGCTAAATATCATCGCTAAATTAATGAAAAGCGTGATTCCGGCAGAATCAAGCGAACCTGTGTGTGATGATGAAACAGGCATGATGATTAGTGAGCTTATCGAGCAATTCTTCTTCAAGAACGACCGCACTTTACACTATATTGTGTTCTCGTATTACGTAAACAGAAACACGATCAATCGCATAGCCGTTAAACTGCGTGAAAACTGTGGAGAGATGAAAATGCAGCCGTGCGCCGGTAAGTCAGATATTCGCATTCCGAGCCTTAAAACTGTGAAGCGGAACGTTGAAAAAGAATTGAAATTGGCAAAAGCGATAATTCACGAACTGCTTGTAACTGGTTTCGTTATTCTTCGAACAGGACGACAAAATGCAAAAAACATCAAAATTACATATTGACAAACCTTGTCATCTTGTCCTATCATTTGAATATATGGTGGTCGTCGTGTAAGTGATGTTCACCGAATGATTTATTTACAACCCTGATCGGAAACGGTCGGGGTTTTTTATTATCCAAACACCAAGCTCACACAATAAAGGTGAGCTTTTTTATTACCCCGCAAAAAAAATAGCGAGGTGGAGTATGATAATGTTAAAAGACGCAGGGAATCAAAGTATTTTTTGGTCTGGCTTTGGCGCATTTTGGGCGATGTATTCATTTCAAGAATGGCTGGCTATTTTTGGTTTGATTATTGGTTTAATCAGTGGTCTCGTTAATATGTACGCCAAATGCCAAGAGGGCAAAGCAAGAGAAAACGAAGAGCGCAGAGCAGAGGAAATGCACAAGGCAAGGATGAAACGATTAGAGCGGGGGCTTGATGATGGTGTTGAGGAAGACTAGAAAAGCGCTAGGAGCTTGCTCTGTTGTTGCCGTTATTGGGATTATGTATTCTCAATTTGGTAGTGAATTGAGATTAAGCCCTGCTGGAGCTGAGATAATCGGTAATGCTGAGGGTTGTATGGCAACTCCATATAAATGTCCAGCTGATGTATTGACTGTTGGTATTGGCTCAACAGAATACTCTGGACAAAAGATAGAGCCTGGCAAGAAATACACAAATGAAGAAATCGCCTACCGATGGAAAAACGATATTAAACTTGCCGAATCGTGCGTTGATAGATACGCCAATGGCAGAGCATTACCACAATCTGTGTTTGATGCTATGGTATCTGTTACGTTTAATAACGGATGCGGTAATCTTAAAAGCTCAACAATGTTTCGGCTAATGAGAAACGGTAAGTATGTTGACGGATGTAATCAACTTTTACGCTGGGTTTATGCTGACGGGCGAAAGTTACAAGGCTTAATTAAACGCAGAGAAAAGGAAAGAGCGTTATGTTTAGCAGATTTAAAATCTACGCAATAGCAATCATCGCATTAACCATTTTGGGCTTGTGCGGTTGGATTTGGCACCAATCAAAGAATATAGATGGACTAAGAGCCGAAAACCAAGCGCAAGCCCAAACCATTAAAAACCAAGAGCAAGTTAATCAATCGCTAAAAGATACGATTGAGACAGAGCGCCAAGCAGTGGAACAGCAGAGAGTAATTAATGACGAAATCAAACAAGCAACACAAGACAAAGTACAAGTTGTCAGAAAGATTATTAAATCACAGCCTTGTTATAACACTCGCATCTATGACGATGCTATTGAGCGGTTGCACTAACAAGGTGACAACTAAGACGGAGTATATCTATCCGCCTCAAGCTTTCTTAACGCCTTGTATCAAAACTCCATTTACAGGTAGTACATACGGCGATGCGGTAGAGCATTTAATCATAGTGCAAGGCGAACGTGATATGTGTGCTAGTCAAATCACTAATATTAATAAGTGGATTAATCAAACTAAGGCCGTCAAATAAAGTGCGGTCTTTTTTTATTTTAAAGGCTTGATTTTAAAGATTAAAAGGTACTCCTGAGGGGGTACCCCTTTCCACGGGGTTTCGGGCGCGCGGTTTTCGACAGTTTTTTGACATCTTAGGCATCATCATCTTTTTTACTTTTTAGGCATTTTTACGGTCTCGGTATGGATAATTTATTCGACTTAAAACTCAATATAAATCAGATTGCCGAACTTGTCGGAATGCACCGTCAGACCGTGTCGCAACGGGTCGCAGGACTTACTCCTGCTATCGGTAGTAACTCAAAATTAAAGTTATACGCAATATCCGATTTAATCAAAATCGGGCTTGCCGAAAAAATGACGGCAGATGTTGATAGTTTGTCACCCGTTGAGAGACGGGCATTTTGGCAGGCGGAGAACGAAAGACTTAAATATGAGCGCGACACTGGAGAGCTGGTGCCTGCTTTTGAAGTTGCTCAAGAGATGAGTTTTTTGGCAAAAGCAGTAGTACAATCTCTTGATACCTTGCCAGATATTTTAGAGCGTGACTGTGGATTAACACCATCACAATTAACCCGTGTAATACAAGTAATTGATGATGTTAAGTCGCAAATGTCATCGCACATACAGGCTGGCGATGATAAGTCAGAGGAGCAGTAATGTTTGCATCAGCTAAAGACATTAGACGAGACATTGCAAATCTGCTTAAGCCTCCACGTCGAATGAAGGTGTCAGAGGCAGTCGCTGAGTATATGCGCGTGCCTGTTGGTGGCGGAAACTCTGTTAAATGGGATAAAGACACTGCGGCATATATTTTAGAGCCGATGGACTGTCTTAACTCTCGTGAGTATGATGCGGTGATTTTTGTCGGACCAGCCAGAACAGGTAAAACAGTTGGTCTAATTGATGGGTGGATAACCTACTCGATTGTTTGCGACCCGTCAGATTTTTTACTTGTGCAGTTGACACAAGAGAAAGCCAGCGAACATAGTCGTAAACGTTTAGACCGCACTTTTAGATGCTCACCTGAGATTGTAAAAAGATTAAGCCCGCGTAAAAACGATAACAATGTCCACGATAAATACTTTAGAGCGGGTAACCTGTTAAAGATTGGTTGGCCGTCAATTAATGTATTGTCATCGTCTGACTACAAATACGTTGCATTAACTGACTACGACCGATGGCCCGATGATGTGGACGGTGAGGGTGACGGATTTAGTTTAGCCTCAAAACGGACTACGACATTTATGAGTGCTGGCATGACGCTTGTTGAGAGCTCGCCAGGTAAGGATATTGTCGATCTAAAGCATCACCCAAAATCAACACACGAAGCACCTCCGACAACTGGCATTTTATCTCTGTATAACCGAGGAGATAGACGTCGTTTTTACTGGCAATGTCCACATTGCTCTGATTGGTTTGAGCCATCAATGGCTAACATGGTCGGCTATCGAGATGACACTGATTATGTTAAGGCAAGCGAAAAAGCTCGATTGCAATGCCCACACTGTCAATCTCTGATAGAGCCTGACAGAAAGCGCGCACTGAATATCAGTGGCAAGTGGTTAAAAGAGGGGCAAACGATAGATAAAGATGGTGTAATCCATGGAGAGGGAAGAAACTCTCGTATTGCATCATTTTGGCTGGAAGGCCCTGCAGCAGCTTATCAAACATGGGCGCAATTAACCTATAAATTACTCACTGCTGAACATGAATTTGAAATGACAGGTAGTGAAGAAACGCTAAAGGCTGTAACAAATACAGACTGGGGATTACCTTATTTACCACGCTCCGCACTTGAGCAACGCCAAAGCGATGAGCTAATGGATCGACGAGAAGATACAGAAAAAAGAACGGTACCTTATGGGTGCCGTTTTTTATTGGCAGCAGTTGATGTACAGGGTGGGCGGAACCGTCGCTTTGTGGTCCAAATTGTGGGCTATGGCGAAAATAGCGAGCGGTGGCTTATTGATAGATACAATATTAAATCATCAATGCGGAGCAATTCAGACGGAGAAAGCCTCCCGATTGATCCGTCCGCCTACCCTGAGGACTGGGATTTACTTATCAGTGATGTGCTTAATAAGCAATATCGCATTGATGGATTAGATGGCGGATTCATGCCAATCCTTGCAATGGCGGTGGATAGTGGCGGTGAGGACGGTGTAACAGATAACGCCTATAAGTTTTGGCGCAGATGCAAGCGTGATGGATTATCTAAGCGTGTCTATCTCGTCAAAGGTGATAGTACGCGCCGTCAAAAATTGATTACTCGCACTTATCCTGACAATACATCACGGTCAGATCGTCATGCTAAAGCACGTGGTGATGTGCCTTTGTATTTACTCCAAACAGATCAATTAAAAGACCGAATTAGCAATGCCTTAAGCCGTGATACGGTTGGAGCTAACTATATTCACTTTCCTTCGTGGCTTGGCGAATGGTTTTTTGATGAGCTGACATACGAGGAGCGAGGACAAGACGGTAAATGGCGCAAACCTGGTAAGGGTAACAATGAGGCGTTTGACTTATTTTGCTACGCCCACGCCATAGCTATCTTGCGTGGTTATGAGCGTATTAAGTGGGGAGATGAGGATAATGTCCCATACTGGGCGAAATTGCCAAGCGTAAACCCTAACGTGATCCGCAAAGAATCATCCGCACCAGAGGAAGAAACTGAAAGTGAGGTAGAAATCCAACAAATAAAACCCAAACCCGCCAAAAAAGCTAAATCAAAAAGTAGTAACTGGTTGAGTAGTGGCGGAAGTAAAAAAAGCGGTTGGCTTTAACTCCTAGACACCCTTAAATCGGTAGATACCGAGCCTATGAAAAGGTGGATATGTTGAGGTAATAACTCAAGCCCTGACTAGAGATAGTTGGGGCTTTTATTATCTAAATTTGGAGGCAGAAAATGCAATTAGCAAATCCCGAAAATTTTAAACAATTTGTACAAAATAAAGACTCAAAAACAGTTACCACATCTGAAACAGTTGCTAGAGTTTTTGGCAAGTTGCACGCTCATGTAATGCGTGATATCCGCGAGATTTTAGAATCTGGAGATGATGAATTTAACCGATCCAATTTTGGATTGGTTGAATATATCGATAAAAAAGGCGAAAAGCGTCCAATGTTTGAGATGACAAAAGACGGATTTATGTTGCTAGTCATGGGATATAAAACCAAAAAAGCAATGGCAATTAAGATTGCTTACATTAAAGCCTTTAACTTTATGCAAGAGCAATTATTATCTGGCAATATGACATTGCTTGAGCAATATTACCAAGCCTTGGGCGAGCATAAAGCCGAAAAACAATTAGCAAGCGTTTGTGGTAAAGCGCTGAATGAATGGAAAGGTAAAAAGCCCTTGCTTGAAGCAACACTAAAAATCTTTGAAGACAAATTGCAAATTGAGTTACCACTACTTAACTAACCGCGCTGTAAAAAGTGCGGTTTTTTATTGGGGCAAAAATGGCTATCTACGAAAGAGACGAATTAGAAGAAAAAATCCGAACGCTTGATGAAAAAATCGAAAACGCCCAAAGCCAAGTAAGTTTTAATGGACGGTCGGTATCTTATCAAGTGTCCGAATGGACTAAACAACGTGATCGCTATCAACAAATGCTAAATGAGTTGCTGGCGGAAACAAGACAGCGCGTTAAACGCCACAGAATCAAATATGCGAGATTTTAAAAAATGGGAATAGTAGATAAAGCGATTGCCGCAATCTCGCCTAAATGGGGCGCACAGCGAGCGAAAAACCGCTATGTGATGAATGCTTATGAGGCGGCAATGCCAAATCGTACGCACAAAGCAAAACGCGAAAGCCAAGGCGCGAATGTATCGACCAAACAAAGTGCGGTAAGTTTGCGAGAGCAGGCAAGGGCATTAGACCAAAATCACGACATTGTGATCGGCATCTTGGACAAGATGGAGGAGCGAGTTATCGGCTCAAGAGGTATCCATATTGAGCCACAGCCGCTAAATTTAAGTGGCGATGTTGATGAGGATTTGGCGGAACAAATCCGCAAAAAATGGGCGGAATGGTCTGTGCGTCCAGAGGTAACTGGACAATTTACTCGACCAGAACTTGAGCGAATGCTTTTGCGCACTTGGTTACGAGATGGTGAGGTATTTATCCAGCTTGTGCGAGGCAGTGTGGCTGGACTAAATCATAGCACTGACATTGCATTTAGTCTTGAGGCGTTAGAGCCTGATTTTGTGCCGATGTGGCAATCTGACACAGCTAATGTAATCCAAGGTATAGAGATTAACGCCTGGCGTCGTCCTGTGTCTTATCGGGTTTACATGGATAATCCACAGGAAAATAACCGCACTTATGGGCGAGTTAAAATGGTGCCTGCGGAAAATATGCTGCACCTTGCGTTTAAAAAACGCCTACACCAATTACGTGGTGTGTCGATGTTGCACGGCGTTATTGTCCGCCTATCAGATCTTAAAGATTACGAAGAGAGCGAGCGTGTGGCCGCACGAATTGCCGCAGCTTTTACAATGTATATTAGAAAAGGTGATGCTGCGATCTATGGGGACAACGAGGATTACAGCACGGATAGCCCTGAGCGCGACTTTGAAATTGCTCCAGGTGCAATCATTGATGATTTAAAGCCTGGTGAAGATATTGGGTTAATCAATTCTAATCGCCCGAATGTGAACCTTGAAACCTTTAGAAATGGACAATTAAGAGCAACCGCAGCAGGCACTCGCTCAAGCTACTCAAGCATTGCCCGTGACTATAACGGCACTTACTCAAGCCAACGTCAAGAGTTGGTAGAGAGTTTTGAGGGCTATTCCGTTTTACAAGATACCTTTGTTGCGCATATCTCCCGCCCAATTTACCGAGAATGGCTAAAAATGGCTATTGTCAGTGGCGAAATTAAGGTGCCAGTCGATATAGATCCAGCGTCACTTTATAACGCTGTTTATAGTGGCCCAGTTATGCCGTGGATTGATCCAGCTAAAGAGGCGCAATCCTGGAAAGAACGTATTAAAGGTGGATTAGCAACCGAAAGCCAAGCTGTAAGAGCAAGCGGTAGCAATCCAGCAGAAGTAAAACGCAGACGTAAGGTTGAGGTTGATGAGAACCGAGAATTAGGTCTGAAGTTTGACACGGATTTAACTAACACAGGTACGACAAATGAAAAAACAAAAGATGATTCTGTCGCCAATAGCGATGGCAGCGAACGTGACAAAGACGAATAACCAGTCTTGGTACTCAATCAAAGCCAAAGCCAACGATACGGCAGAAATCTCAATTTACGATGAGATCGGATTTTGGGGTGTGTCTGCGGCGAGTTTTGCGCAAGATTTAAAATCCTGCGGCAATAACTTAAAACAGATTAACCTACACATCCACTCACCAGGTGGTGATGTTTTTGATGGGATCGCGATTTATAACTTGTTAAAAAATCACCCTGCAAATATCACCGTTTATATTGATGGATTGGCGGCAAGTATGGCGAGCGTTATTGCGATGGCGGGTAATGAGGTCATCATGCCCGAAAACGCAATGATGATGATCCACAAACCTTGGGGTATCCAAGGGGGCGATGCAGAAGATATGCGCAAGTATGCCGACCTATTAGATAAGGTCGAAAATACGCTAATCCCTGCTTACGCAAATAAGACAGGAAAAACACCTGAAGAATTAGCAGAAATGCTATCTGCAGAAACTTGGCTCAACGGTAAAGAATGTGTTGAACAAGGCTTTGCAGACAAACTAGCCGAACCACTTGTGGCGATGGCGTCTATTAAATCACGAAAATTAGAGGACTTTGAAAATATGCCAAAAGCAATAAAAGACATGTTGTTTAAGCCACAAGGCAACGCGGGCACTGCCGCACCACAAACAACACCAACTCCTGCACCAACAGCACCAGTTAATCAATCATCAACTGTGCCAGTGGATAATACAGCTCAAGTACAGGCCGAGTTAAACAAACGCAATGCAGATATTAAAGCAGTATTCGCACCGTTTGGCTCAGCTCACGATGCTTTATTGGTTGAGTGCTTGGGTGATTTATCAATTACCGCAGAGCAAGCCAAAGACAAATTATTAGCAAAACTTGGTGCAAATACAACGCCAAGCGCAGCAGTAACACCTTATGCTGATAACGGTAATATTGTTGGCGATAGCGTGAAACAATCCTTATTGGCTCGTGCAGGCATCGATAAAGATAAAGCGAATGCCAAAGACAATGCCTACAACGCAATGACCTTACGTGAGCTTGCCCGTGCGTCATTGGTTGATCGCGGCGTTAGTGTATCTGGTCAAAATGCTATGAGCATGGTCGGCTTAGCATTTACACACTCAAGCTCTGACTTTGGCCAAATCTTAATTGATGTGGCGCACAAATCATTACTCAAGGGCTGGGAAACCGCAGCAGAAAACTTCGATCAGTTTACCTCTCGTGGCACATTAACCGACTTCCGCGCGGCTAAACGCGTTGGTTTAGGTGACTTTGGACACTTACCTCAAGTTGGCGAGGGCGAAGAGTACACCTACGGCACAATCGGTGATGAGGGCGCCAGCGTTGCATTAGCGACTTACGGTCAATTATTTACAATTACCCGTCAAGCAATCCTTAATGACGACATGCACCTGTTGACAAAAATCCCTGAAAAAATGGGACAAGCGGCACGTGCAACAATCGCTAAGTTAGTGTTTGCGTTATTAACTGGTAACGCTAAAGCACAAGATGGTAAAGCATTATTTGATGCATCTCACAAAAATACAATCACTAATGCAGTGTTAGACCTTGCCAACATTGACAAAGGTATCCAGTTAATGAATGGCTTTGTTAATGCGCGCGGCGAGCCGTTGGCGATTGAGCCTGAGTTTATGTTGTTGCCTACCTCCATGTACACCCGTGGCTTACAATTAATTAAGTCCGCAAGTGTTGAGGGTGCTGACGCTAACTCTGGTATCATCAATCCATTACGCGACATTGTAACTCCAGTCAAATCCGCTCGCTTACAGGCAGCAGATGAAAAATCTTGGTACTTAATCAACAAAGAGGCTATTGAGGTCTCCTATCTTGACGGCATTGACACGCCATACATTGAGCAACAAAACGGCTTTACTGTTGATGGTGTATCTACCAAAGTACGCATTGATGCTGGCGTGAACGTGATTGACTATCGCGGCATTGTAAAAGTTACCAATAAGTAACTTAACGTACAATAAATAACGACCGCACTTTTAATCGAAGTGCGGTTTTTTATTAAATAAATCATAGGATTAATTAAGTATGGCTAAAAATTACGTACAAGATGGCAATACAGTACGCTTTACCGCGACCGCTGCCATGAAGAGCGGTGATGTTGCAATGATCGAAAATCTTGCAGTTGTTGCAGAAAATGATGTTGCTCAAGGCGGTGCAGGCGTTGGCTTAACTACTGGTGTATTTACCGTTAAAGCAAAAGCGGCAGATGACATTAAACAAGGTGCGATCGTTTACTGGTCAGCAACTGAAGGTGCAACGATTACCGCTGGTAGCAACAAGCGCTTAGGCGTTGCGTGGCGCGCAAGCGGTGCAACCGTGGACACTGTAGATGTCAAAATCAACGCTTAGTCCGTTTGATGACGCACTCGCACGGGCGGACAAAGTCATTACTGACGTGATGATGTCCGTCTATGTTATCGGCGGTAATAAATACAAGGCGGTGCTTGATGAGACGCCAAAAGAAATGGAGCCGATGAATGGTGTTTACCGTACGTTGACAATGTTTAAATCCTCCGGTTACAAGCCTAAAAAAGGGGATAAAACAACCATTAATGGCGTTGATTATGTTGTTACTGGGTTTACGTTTAACAGCGGCACAATCATGCTCCAGTTAGAGGAGGATGCAAGTTACTGATGGCAATTAATGACGACATCGAAAAAGCCAAGAAAGCCTTATCCGACATTGATAAAAAAGCAGTACCTCAAGCCATGGCACGCACGATTAATAACATTGCTGCTAAAGTGATGGTTAGATCTGTGATTGAGACATCAAAAAAGGTTGATGTACCAAAACGACTTATTAAAGGTCGTGCGAAACTTGAGAGAGCTAAGCCAAGACGACTTAGCGCATTTATCCGTGTGAATCGCGGCAATCTACCGGTTATCCGTTTAGTAACGGGCGGAGGGCGATTCGTGCGCCGCGGTGAAAATAAAGGTCAGTTAAAGGTCGGGAATCGTCTTTATCCTCGAGCATTTATCCAAAAACTTAAAAACGGACGAGTGCAAGTATTACAACGGCAAGGTAAAGATCGCTACCCAATCGATGTAGTCAAAATCCCACTCAAAACCCCGCTCACCGAATCATTTAATGCCGAAGTGAAAAGGGCTTATGAAAAGGATATGCCGCAGGAATTACGCACTCAACTAATCCGACAAATCCAAATAGTGGTTAAAAAATGAAAATCCACTCCAAGATAAGACAGGCGGTCATTGACGCATTACGACCGCACCTCCCAAAAGTTAAAGAGTTTAGCAATGGCAAGCCGTCATTTACCGATATTGAGAGCCAAAGCCCCGCCGTTGCGGTGTTTGTTAGTGGCGTATCTCCTACCGGATATTTAGACGGCACAATGCAGGCAACGCTCCATGTCGCCTGCTTTATGAAGTCCGCCGCCCGTGAAGATGACTTGGATAAATTAACCCAAGAAATCTACGAATCGGGCATTGTTGAATCCTCTTTAACCACACTAACAGAAAACATTGCATTTACGGCATTTGACTATGAGCAAGACGACCAAATGGCGACTTGGATAGCCGCTGACTTGCAATACGCTATTACATACGAGGTAGATAATGGCTAAAAAAGACACAACACCAATGAAAGGCGCAGGTACGCAGTTTTTTCGTTTAAAAGATGAGAAAGAAACCACTGCTATTCAAGGTGGAACAATTTCAGCGGCAGAAATTAAAAAAGCCGAAAACTGGGAACGTATTGCAAAAATTAAAGAGTTATCACCTGGTGAAGTTACTGCGGAAAGCTATGAAGACAACTACTTAGACGATCCAAACGCAGAATGGAAATCAACAAGCCAAGGTGCTAAATCAGCAGGTGAAACATCAATCACTCTTGCATGGTTGCCAGGGGATACTGCTCAACAAGCTATCGTTACAGACTTTGATAGCGGTAAGAAGAAATTTTACCTAGTTGTATATCCAAACGGTACGCGAGATGTTTATTTTGCTTGGGTTTCGTCTTTAGGTAAAGCTGTCCCACAAAATGAGACAATGACTCGTACAATCAAGCTAACCAATGTTGGTAAACCGTTATTAGCTGAAACAAATCAAGCAGGTGATTAATTATGTTAAAACAAATCAAGTTTGAAGTTAGTGGGCAAGTTCTTCAGTTATCGGCGTTATCTGCTTTAGATTATCTCGAATATATCGAGTATATGAATTCCCTGGAAAAACCCGAACCGATCAAAACGGAAGATACAGAAAAGGAAATTAATGCAAAACTGAACCAAATGACAAGAAATAACTTATTGGCTCATGCAAGATTAATCGCTTTTTCATTGTCACATTCTCAGACAGATAAAACTATTGAAGAGTTGCAAAAAGAAGTATTAACAACGCTTACCAATAGCGACTTTTATTTGGTCTTAGAGGCTGTTCAAAATGTGTGTAACTTCCCTAAATCTGAGGGGCGTAAAGAAACTGAGAGTGCGGATGACGAAGTAAAAAACGTCTAGAGGCCGAACTTGATTTTGTTTTAAAACTTGCGCACGAATTTAAGCGTGCAGACTACCGAAGAATGCTCCGTGAGATGTCCCTTGCGGAGTATTTTTCTTGGTATAAATATTTCGGGGCGCGACCATTCACGCTGGAAATGCTTGATTATGGCTACGGAATAATCACAAGTTCGGTCTATAACTGCGCAGCCGCAAAACAGGTTGTAACCGCTAGGGATTTTTCTATCTTTAATTCTGATGAGCCGCCAAAAGAAATGACGGATGAGGAAATGATGGAGGCTTCTGCTGCAAATTCAGGAGTGTTGAGAATTGGATCAGATTAGCAATTTAAAAATAAAACTCGAGGCAGAGACAGCCAAGTTTACAGAAGAAATTAACAAGGCTAAAAAATCTCTAGATGGTTTTGGTAAAACCCATGGCGGTATTAATCTCACTAAAATTGCGATTGGTGGGTTAGCTACAGCGGCATTAGCTGCCACTGGTGCAGTAGTTTCTTTCGTTGGTTCTTTAGGCGACGGTATAAAGATTTTTGAAGAAACAGAGCGCTATATGGCGAGGACAGAGGCTCAATTAAGGGCGACTGGCGCGGCCGTTGGTTTTTCATCTTCTGAGCTGGATAAATTTGCTCGATCTGTTGCGATGAATACGCTTGCCAGCACCGATGGTGTTCGCCAAGCAATGTCAGTAATGATGACATTTAAAAGCGTTACTGGAGAATCATTTAAAGAGGCGATTAAACTATCACAAGATTTAGCTGAGACATTTGGTACTGATATTTCAAGCGAGGCTAGAAACCTTGGGCGTGCGTTGGAAAGTCCAGCCGATGCAATATCTATCCTGAAAAGAAAAGGCATAGAGCTCACTTCTGAACAGCAGGATTTAATCAATTCGTTTGTTGAAACTGGTGATAAAGCTAAGGCGCAAGAAATTATATTTAAGGCGCTACAAGAGCGTGTCAGCGGCACTGGTGAATCTTCTGCGAGTGGCACATTATCTGGTGCTCTAGATACACTAGGGCAGGCAACAGATGAGCTAAAAGAACAGTTTGCCGAAACAACAGGTATTACTAAGTTTTTCAAAGATGTGGTAGATAGTCTTTCGACATCTTTTATCAAATTAACCAAAGCAATGAAAGGGGTTGATACCGCTACCCATGTTAAAAACTTAGAGAATGAAATATCTATCCTAGAGAAATCCAAAAAGTCTCTAGAACAACAGTTTGAATCTGGGGCTTTTGATGGTAGCGATGAAGTCTTGGCTGCGATGCGTGAGCAAATGGACCAACAGCAAGCTAACCTAGATAAGGCTCGTGCAAAACTAAAAGAAGAACAGGATAAACAAAAGGCTGATGCGGATGCCGCAGAAGCTAATCGCAAGAAAGCGGAGAAAGAAGAAAAAGAGAAAGCCGGTAAGGCTCAACTCGAAAAGATTGAAGATAAACTAAAATCTCGACAACAAAAGCTAACAGAGCAACATGAAAAAGACAAGAAAGCGATACAAAATCTTGTTCTAAGCGAAGTTGAAATTAAAAAACGTGGTTTTGAAACAATTGATCAATTAAGAAACTCAGAACTTGATAAACTCGAACAAAACTACAATGAGCAACTTGCCGCAATAAGCAAAGGAGAGAACAAGAAAGCGTCCATTAAGTCTAAACATGGCTCAGGTAGTAAAACGAGTGATGTTGCGTCTTTGGATATGCAATATGCTAATGAAATGCAAAAGTTAGAGTTGCAGCATCAACAACGCATAACCAAAATCAATGGAATGGCTATATCCGAGAAAGATGCCAAAGAGCGCGGTTTTAGTAGTGCGTTAGAGTTGAGAAAGCATTATCTGGAGCTAGAGGCTCAAGCATACGATCAAGCTTTAGAAAAACAGAAAGCGAAAGAGATTAAAGAAGATAAGGACAGAGCTGATAAAGTGCGGTCATTTTTTAATGATATTCGTGGTTCAGGTAATGATCCGTATGTCCAAAGCGATATTACTCGAGAAGATCAGCTAGTTAAGGCACAAGAACTGTATGAGCAGCAACTTATCAATGTCCAACAGTTCGAAGAGGCTAAAGCATTAATAGAAGATCAGTATCGGAAGCGTAAAGAGGATTTAGACAGACAAGCGATGACGACACAACTGAACATTGCTGCATCATTATTTGATGGATTAGCTGGTTTAGCTGAATCGGCAGGCGGTAAACAGTCTGCTGCGTATAGAACGCTTTTCGCTATATCTAAATCATTCCAAATTGCCGAATCTCTGATCAACTTACACGCGGCAGTAATGAAAGCGATGAACGACCCGACAGCGATTACACCGGCACAGAAATTTGCCAATATGGCAGCGGTTGCAAGTCAAGGTGCGGCAGTGCTTAACCAACTTAAAAGCGTTACTATCTCAGGCGCTCGCGCTAGCGGTGGTTATGTTGGCGGCGGTAGAACGTATCTTGTTGGTGAGAAAGGCCCTGAGTTGTTTACACCTGGAGCAAGCGGACAGATTACAAGCAATTCAAACTTAAATAAAGCTTTAGGTGGTTCAAGCAATAAGACGGTTGTCATTAACCAGACAAATAACTTTGGAGATGGTGATAGCGATCCGGCATTAGCTGAGAAAATTGCTAGATTAACCAGAGCGCAAGTTTATGATGTGCTTAGAACTGAATCTAGAAGTGGTGGAATGTTGAGGTAAACAAATGAAAGAGTTATTTAATTTCAAAGTTCAGTGGGGAATGCAGTTAGACTATAAGCCAGAAGTAGATATTATTGAATTTGGTGACGGTTATCAGCAACGCAGACCAAGAGCGCTTAACTCTTTACCATTATCAACTACCGCCACAATTCGCTATCACAAAGTCAGGGAAAGAGAGATGATTAAATCTCTTGATTCATTCCTTGCGCGGCATGGTGGATATAAATCATTTGAGTGGATTCCTCCTGGCAAAGCAGAGAGAATATTAATTCTCTGCTCGGAATGGTCCAGGGTTGATAACGGTCCTTATATTGAATATTCTCTACAATTTAAGCAAGTTTTTAACTAATTTGTGAGCCTTGTCACAAAATTAAAAGATAGAGTGAATTACAATTTCACTTTATCTTTTTTAGATTGTTAATAAGGAATCAATTATGAGAAAAATAATTACTCTTCTCTTCTGCGGATTTGTTTTAACTGCCTGCCAAACTGCCGACAAGATAACAAAGCTAAACTCACCTGTTGAAGGAACTGTTTATAATTCTGTTGCATCTGATTATCTTCCAATGCTAACTACTGCTATGTTACTGGATTTCTCAGATGGTTCCCAAGCTTTAGTTTATCAAGTTGAAACATATAAGAGCGACAAGTTTGGAAATCGAGAAAAAGCCAATTATACGATAGCAAGCGGCTCTGTGAATGAGCATTTAGCCGCGTTAAATAAATTCATAGATTGGAACGACAAAGCTAAAAGTAGAGGCGACCAGTTTACAAAAGAGATAGCAAGAGTGAAAACGGTTAACGGTTATTCTGTTTACACCTTTCATTCTGGCAATAAATATTCTAACTTGTTAGATGTATGCTTTACCTCGCCAGAAAGCGCACCGTGCTTAATTCAAAGCGTAACTTTTGATGTTAAAAATGTTAAACGCATAATTGAAGATGTTAATAAATTCAAAGATGGTAAGTTTAAGCAGCTTGACACATCTATCTACCAATAATAAATAATCATATAAGACAACCGCATCTTTTTAGGTGCGGTTTTTTATTGGAGCAAATATGCCACAACTAATTAGCAACAAATTCAAATTAGACCTTGCCAAATTAGAGCAAAATGCACTGATTGAGCTGTTTGAGGTGGATTTGCGAGGATTGAAAGATGCGGACGGTATAAGCGGTGAGCTATATCGTTTTTATGCCGGTAAAAATGAAAAATCACAATCCATCGTATGGCAAGGCAAGACTTATGAGCCATTTGCTGTAAAAGCAGATGGTTTTGAAATGTCAGGCGGTGGCCCAAGCAACCGACCGACATTAACACTAGGGAATGTCGGTGGATTTATTACCGCACTTTGTAATCGTTTTGAGCAGTGTTTAGGCGGTGTAGTTAGACGAAGATTAGTCTATATGCACTATCTCGATGCGGTCAATTTCGTTGATGGAAACAAACAAGCAGACCCATCACAGGAAGTATTAAGTTATTTCGTAATTGAGCAATTATCTTCGCTCAATCGAAATATCGCTCAATTTACTCTAGCCTTACCGTCAGAAACGGATAGCGCATTAATTGGCGCAAGAATGATTACAACGACCTGTAGTTGGTTATACCGAAGTGTTGAATGTGGTTATACGGGCAAGGCAGTGGCAGACGAGAAAGATCAACCGACAAACGACCCGAAAAAGGATAAGTGCAGTGGTTTATTGACTGGCTGCAAGCTAAGAAACAACACACACAATTATGGCGGATTTGTTAGCGTTGATAAATTGGGGTAGGAAATGGACGGGAAACTACACAATGAAATAATCCGTTACTCAAAATCAAAAGAACCACAGGAAAGCTGTGGTTTTGTTGTTTTAGTAGGCGGTGAAAAAGTCTTTATACCTTGCGAAAACGTGGCGGAAGATAAGGAAAATCATTTTGAGATTACGCCAGAAGATTACATCAACGCATCAGAGAAAGGCGAGATTGTGGCATTGGTTCACTCACACCCACAAGGTGAGCCAAAACTTTCTCAATCAGACTTGCAAACTCAGCTCTACAGTCAATTAGATTTTTGGTTGGTTTGTGATGAGCAAATTCATGTTTTCCCCAAAATCCCCTTTTTAATCGGTCGTGAATTCAAGCACGGTGAAATGGACTGTTACGCGCTATTTAGAGATTTTTACCGCTTGTCAGGCTGTGAATTACCTGATTTTGAACGTCCTGATTACTGGTGGGAAGAGGGTTTAAATCTCTACTTAGACAATATGGAAAAGTACGGGTTTGAGCAAGTTAAAGAGCCTCAAGTTGGTGATGTGATTTTGATTAGCGTAGGGGCAAACGTGCCGAACCATGCGGCTATTTATGTAGGCGAACAAATGGTATTACACCACGCACCAAAACGATTATCTAAGCGAGATTTGTACGATGGTTACTGGCTTAAGCACACGCACAGCATTTGGAGATACAGAGAATGGTCAACGTTAGATTTTATGGTTCCCTTAAACAGTTTGGAACTAAATTTAGGCTAGATTGCAAAACGCCCGCCGAAGTCGTTCAAGCTCTCACAAGTCAAATCCCAAAGCTCAGACAGTTTATCCAACAAGGCTTATTTACCGTGAGAGTTGGGCAAGAGTATTTAGACAATCGCTATCTTGAGCAAGGGTTAAACCAACATTTAAAAGATAATTCAACGGTTCACTTCACGCCAGTTTTAAAAGGATCGAAAAAGGCAGGCTTATTTCAAACGATTGTTGGTGCGGTGATGGTTGTGGTTGGCGCATTTACTTCTTGGGCTGGTAGTGCAGCGTTAATCGCTGGTGGCATCGGTTTAATGGCTGGTGGTGTAGCTCAAATGCTCACAAAGATGCCATCAATGTCAACTGGTAAAGATGCCGAAAGGAAACAATCAACCAGCTTTTCAAATCTCTCGAATATGGCCGCTCAAGGTCGTCCAATGCCTCTCGCTTATGGACGGATTAGAGTTGGCTCACTGATTATCTCTCAAGGTGTTGAGACGATGGATATTGAGCGACAACCACCAGAAGAGAAGAAAGGCAAGATAGTACCAAGATTTAGAAATAGGAGTTAGCAATGGGTAAAGGTGGCAGCGGCGGTCATACGCCTGTTGAGGCTAAAGAGACCAGTCGAAGTAAGCAACTCGTCAAAATTGTTGAAGTTATTTCTGAGGGCGAAGTTGAGGGACTGGCTGATGGAATGAAGTCCGTCTATTTTGACAATACACCAGTCCAAAACAAAGACGGCTCCTATAATTTTAACAACGTCCAATTAGAGGGGCGAGTAGGTAGCCAAGTTCAAGATGTAATTGCTGGTTTTAACACCTCCGAGAAAGAGGTAAGCGTTGGAACGCAAGTTAGAAAGAATCTACCGATCACACGCACTGTTACAGATAGCAAGGTATCTCGACTACGTTTAACTATTGGTGTCCAGTCGCTCTTTAGTCAAGCTGAAAATGGCGACACAAACGGAACAACAGTAGAGCTTGTTATTACTATCGGCTCTCAATCTTATCCTGTATCAATCAGCGGTAAATATAGCTCTCAATATTTACAGCAACACACTTTTGACAATCTACCTCCAGTTCCATTTACTGTAAAAGTGGAACGAGTGGCAGAGGATAGCAAATCTCAAAGACTACAAAATAATACCGTTTGGTCAAGCTACACCGAGATTATAGACACAGAGTTTACTTATCCAAACACAGCCTTAATCGGGGTTAAGTTTGACTCTGAGTATTTTAGCAATATCCCTGCTCGCACCTATGACTTATTAGGTTTAAGAGTAAAAGTGCCGAGCAACTACGATACACGCACCAGAAAATATACTGGAACGTGGGACGGTACTTTTAAAACAGACTGGACAGATAATCCAGCTTGGATTTTATATGACGTTGTCACAAGCAAACGTTACGGATTAGGCAATAGATTAGGCGAGTTTGGAGCTGATAAATGGACTTTATATCAAGTCTCCAAATATTGTGACCAATTAGTCCCTGATGGTTTCGGTGGACAAGAGCCAAGATTTACTTGTAATGCTTGGCTAACAGAACAACGCTCTGCGTATGATGTGATTAATGATATTTGCTCAATCTTTAGAGCGATGCCAGTCTGGAACGGTCAACAGCTAACAGTTGTAATGGATAGACCGTCAGATCCAGTCTGGACATACACTAACGCAAACGTAGAGAAAGGCGAGTTTAATTATACTTTTTCGGCCAAGAAAGCCCGTCACAATGCTATCCAAGTCGAATACGCAGACAAAGATAACGGTTATGAAAAGGCGATTGAGTACGTTTCTGACGATGAATCTATCCGCAGAAATGGCTTAAACGTTAAGAAAATCACAGCCTTTGGTTGCACCTCTCGAGGTCAAGCACACCGAACAGGTTTATGGCTGTTACAAACTGAGAAACTGGAGACTAAAACCATTAGTTTTGTAGTTGGTGCAGAGGGCTTAATGCACGTGCCAGGCGACATTATCAAAGTCGCTGACACGTATTACGCAGGTACCAATGTTGGCGGCCGAGTTTTAGCGGTAAACGGTAAAAAAGTTACTTTAGACCGAGAAATCTCAGTTAATGGCAATAGTTACTTTAGTTATATCAACGGACAAGCGAAACACCAAGATATTAAGATTACATCTGTAAAAGGTGCAGAAGTTACTTTAGACCAAGAGCCTATTGGATTAGAGGCTTACGGTGTATGGTCGTTATCTACTCAACAAGTAACAAGTCAGTTGTTTAAAGCCTTATCCGTCAAGGAAGAAACTAAAAGCAAATATACCATTACAGCCTTGCAGCACGAACCGCAGAAAGAGGCGATTGTTGATAACGGGGCGAAGTTCGAACCTAAAGCAACATCAATCCTTACTGTTCCACAGGTGAGCAATATCGGGGTAACGGTTAATCCTAATGGCAGTGTTTCGTTTGCTGGCGATGTAACAGGTGGCAACGGTGTTATTAAGTATGATTTTCGCATCTATAAAGACGGTGCATTATACGATATCCGATTAGGTCAAACATCACCAAATCTTAATCTGGACGGTTTAGAAAATGGCGAATACTCAGTTTTAATCCAAGTTAAGAACGAGAAAGGGCAGGTCTTAAGCGAAAGAACACAAACCTTTGTTATCGATAAACCGCCAGCACCAACAGGCGTAAGAGTAACAGGTGGATTAGGCAATATTACAATCGAATGGGATTGGGTTAATGATGCCACTGCAACAGAGATTTTTGTTAGTGAAACTGACGATATTAAAACCGCTACACGCCTAACAAGAGTTACCGCTAAGATGTACTCGCACGAAGTCGGGGCTAAACAGGTTAGATACTACTGGTTAAGACATACTCGAGGCGTAAACGTTGGGCCATTTAGCCAACAAAGCGGATTGCGTGGCGAAAGTGCGGTAGATATTGATGCAGAGTTAGAGGTTTTAAACAAAAAACTCTCTCAAAACATCATCAATGAAGTATTTGATACTGCATTGCCCGCTAGAAACCTTGACTTAATCAAGACGGTTAACGGTTTAAATACTGGCGAATATCAAGGTCATAAACAAGTTTACAACACCGCAGACGGTAAACTTTACACCTGGAACGGTAGTAGATACCTTGAAAATGGAATTGATATAAACGGAGTCCAGATTAAGACAACTCAATTAGTCGGCACCTTGCAAGCCGATCAGATTGGTGCAAATACAATCGGAGCGGGTGCGTTACAGGCTGGAGCTGTGCGAGCCGAGCATATGGCGGCAGGGCAGATTACCGCTGACAAAATGGCTATCGGGCTTGGTGGAAATCTGCTTTATAACCCGATTTTCGCTAACAACGCTTATGGTTGGCGTGATTTTAATGCGAAAGGCGGAGATTGGAGCAATTGCCCAACCACAAACGCAGTTAGTCGAACATACAGCAAGAGCGACTACTACCCGAAAGGCGAGCAAACGGAGGCATGGAGGCTAATCACAATTAGTGGTACGCAAGCACAGTTCAACACACTTGCCGAACGTGGATCTTGGGTTGATGTCTGTCGGCAGTTTGTAAATGTAGTAGCGAACAAATGGTATATCGCAAGCGTTTATGTTGGTGGTTTCCATTGTGCAGGTTCGCTTGTTGTAGAAAAATATAATGCTGATGAAAACCAATACCAAGGCGTTGTAGCTCAAACTCCAACAGCAGGGCAAGATGATATCCATAATAAACCAGCTAATTTTATCAGCGCACCATCAAGCGAGTTCGCCAAGGGGTTAAGTCAAAACGCAAGACGGATTTGGGTTAAGTTTAAGGCACCGGATACTGGTAAGATTTTAATTTTACTGCGAATTAATCGATACGCTAAAAATAAAACTTATGCCGATTTCTACACAGCTAATCCAATGCTCGAAGAGTGTACTGAATACACAACTCAACCTAGTCCTTGGCAAAACGCAGGTGTAACAGCTATTCATGGCGGCTCGATTGTTACCAAATCAATCACCACTCAACAACTGGCGGCTGATAGCATTACGGCCAATGAGATTGCAACTGGTGCAGTAGCAGCTAAACACGTTGCAGCAGGTAGCATCGGAGCAACTCATATTGCTACACGGTCACTTACTGCGGATAAGTTAAATGTAACCAGCTTATCCGCCATTAGCTCTAATATCGGTCGAATTAATGCTGGTGATATTACAGGGACTAATATCTATGGTAACAATATCAACGGTAATAATATTTCAGGTGGCACGATTACAGGTACCACAATAAACGGTACAAATATCAACGGTGGTACGATAAAAGGCGCTAGACTAGAGGGTGTAACTGGTAAATTTAGTGGCACGTTAGAGGTTAATCAGTTGATTGGTGGCAATTTGTGCGAGGTGTTTATTGCTAGGGTTTATAAAACTATTAGTTTTTATCAATCGTTGATAAATATATCAGCCGTACCGGTCAAGCGAATTTTCTTCATCGTTAATTCACACAAAACATTTACGGTTGAGGCTAATCAATCGCTCAGGTATTTATATACGCACCACGATGAAAACCCGCCGCCAGAGTTTTTCGATATTAGCGGTGGAGCCCCAAAAATCTGTATTGCAGCGTACGCAATATCAAACACAACAACAATGTCTCAATAATGGAGCAATCAAATGACAACATTTAACAAAATCTTAAACCCAATGTACTCAGCTATTGCCACGTACTCAAAACAAGAGGACGGCTCAATCAATGCTAAGTATGTATTAGGCACTGGTGAGGATAGTGACGGATCTGTGACTAACTTTACGCCTATTATCTCTGAGTATAAATGGATTGATGCTGTAGCAGCTAAAGAGCTAATGAGCAAACCATTAACTAAAGATGATATCGGCAAAACGACAGAGCAGATTGAATTAGAGCGGATTTATGCTTATCTAAAAGAAAATGGTCAAATCGTAATCTAATTGGCTTTAACTAAAACTAACCGCACTTTGAGAAATCATCGTGCGGTTTTTTATTGGAGTAAATATGGAGCAAATTAATCTAGAAATGGTTCGTGGAGATGACGACGGTTTTGTTTTTGAGGTCGTCGAAGATACCGAACAACAAAGTGCGGTAGATTTTACCGAGTGTAGACTTGATTTACATATCAAGCCTAAGCGTGGTGAAGTAATTAAATTATCATCTACTACAGGCGAAATTGTGGTCGAGAATAACTTAATTATTGTTAACGTGCCACACGGCAAAACCGAATCAGTCAAGTGGGAATCAGCGCCTTACGACTTACAATGTATTGATAAAAACGGCAAAGTGCGAACACTCGTGGGCGGTGAATTTGTTTTAATTATTGATGTAACGGTGGTAGAAAATGAATAAATTTGGCTATTTAAAAGCTTATAAGGTAAAGGTTTTACCTATTAAATATTTAATTATGAAAGGCGAAACCACTCATCAAGATAACGGAAAAGAAACCAACCTTGATGAGCAATTAAATGAAATTTATCAACAAACCAAAGCGGAGGTTAAAAATGGAACAAACGAATCCTAGCGACAATATAAATAAAGGATTTGCTTACAACGTAGCGAAAGATATTGCAAATCTTGAAATGGCTGTTGAGAGTCTTAAAGATGCACCCAAACCAAGCGCAGAGCTTGCGCAACCTCAACCCGACGTTATACCTGAAGGCTTAGAGGTAATTAAATTTGAAGTACCTAAACTATTTGAACAGCATGTGTTAAATAAATTACGTGAAAGCGGAAAAGAGGTACGATTAAAAATTGAGTTGCCTGAATCATTTAAAAACAGCACTTGCTTATACGTGGCTGAAGGTAGTTACCCAAAATTAATTGATGTCGGGCAGGAATACTCAGAGGTGACAGGGGGTGAAGTTAGACGTTGTACGCTCATTAAGCTGATGTCAACCAGTAATGTAAAATCTACAAATGCAACGCCTATTATCGATGATAACTATGCTCTAGCTCAAAAAATAGCCGAGAGTAAAGTTAATGAGGGTTTATTTGTAAAATGGTTGGCTAAGTATGTAACCGAAACCTATTTAGCGGATAAGCAAAAAGAAAATCAATATCTTTATGTGCGGAACGATCCGTCTGATGTTGATGACTTTATTCGTGCGCCATACTACAACGTGTATCAATATCAAGCTATTGATTACGATATCGATGACCTACAAAACGATTTGCGTGATAAAAAAGCAAAATTGGAGAGTGGCGAAATCGATCCAAGTACGGCAAAAGATTTTGTAATCCCTGCATACCCTCAAGTCTAATGAAAAGTGCGGTCGTTATAGCCGCACTTTAAACTTTAATGATTTTTTTAATCCAACAATTCAGCTACCTCTTCCATGTTCGGGGCGTAGTAAACATTCTGTAAAATCCTTATGTCTTTATGCATATTTTATGGCATTATTACAACCCTGTAACTTTAGTAGTTTCGGAAAAATATGTATAGTTTCGGAAATGAATAATATTACATACACGTAATGAGCTGATTTTATTAATTAAAAATTGGTGTTTTTAAATTTGCACGTTTTGACTTCAAACGTGCTTAATTTTTAGCTTGTGATAAGAACACCAATAATGATGAGTTATTGGTGTTTTTTCTTTTAGGGCAAAGTGCGGTCAAATTTGAAATCATTTTAGGAGTATTTTCCAATGAAGATAGCCTTAGGTATTGAATATAACGGAAAACAATATTGTGGCTGGCAGCGACAAGAGAAAGTGAGCAGTGTACAAGAAAAATTAGAAAAAGCGTTATCTTTCGTGGCAAATGAAAAAATTGAAGTGTTTTGTGCGGGCAGAACAGACTCTGGTGTGCATGGCACAGGACAAGTAGTGCATTTTGAAACTACAGCAGTTCGCCCCGAAAAAGCATGGGTATTTGGTACTAACGCGAATTTGCCTGATGACATTTCAGTGAGTTGGGCAAAAGTGGTGGATGATGAATTTCACGCCCGTTTTTCGGCAACCGCGCGTCGTTATCGTTATATTTTGTATTGCAATAAATTACGTTCAGCCATTTTGCCGGAAGGGATTACCCATTGCCATTTAGATTTAGACGAAAAGAAAATGCACCAAGCGGGGCAGTTCTTATTGGGGGAAAATGATTTTTCCTCTTTCCGCGCGGCACAATGTCAATCGAATACCCCTTGGCGAAATGTGCATCATTTAAACGTGGTGCGAAAAGGACAGTACGTTATTGTGGATATTCAAGCTAATGCTTTTGTGCATCATATGGTACGCAACATTGTGGGAAGCTTGATTGAAGTCGGCGCAGGTAAGCAACCTGTTGAGTGGATGAAATGGTTGTTAGAGCAAAAAGATCGTAAATTGGCCGCGCCAACAGCGAAACCTGAAGGCTTATATTTAGTGAATGTCATTTACCCTGAAAAATTTGCGATTCCACAGAAAAATTTAGGGCCCTTGTTTTTAGAAGATAATCTCATCTGACTAGCAAATTTCGCTAAATTATGATTAAATACGCAAACTTTTCTAGTTAATAAAAAAGGTAAAAAATGAGCTGGATTGATAGAATTTTTAGCAAAGGAACCTCTTCCTCTGCATCACGTAAAGCTAACGTACCAGAAGGGGTTTGGACAAAATGTACCTCTTGTGAACAAGTTCTTTACGGTGAAGAAGTAAAACGTAATTTATATGTTTGTCCAAAATGCGGTCATCATATGCGTATTGATGCTCGTGAGCGCCTTTTAGCCTTGTTAGATGAAGGTTCAAGCCAAGAATTATCGGCTGATTTAGAACCAAAAGATATTCTTAAATTTAAAGATTTAAAAAAATATAAAGATCGTATTTCTGCAGCTCAAAAAGAAACGGGCGAAAAAGATGCGTTAATCACAATGACAGGTACACTTTACAACATGCCTGTAGTTGTTGCTGCATCTAACTTCAGTTTCATGGGCGGTTCAATGGGCTCTGTTGTGGGTTCAAAATTTGTAAAAGCGGCAGAAAAAGCAATGGAATTAAACTGTCCATTTGTATGTTTCTCTGCAAGTGGTGGTGCACGTATGCAAGAAGCTCTTTTCTCCTTAATGCAAATGGCGAAAACCAGTGCGGTTTTGGCAAAAATGCGTGAAAAAGGCGTGCCGTTTATTTCAGTATTAACCGACCCAACATTAGGTGGGGTATCTGCAAGTTTTGCCATGTTAGGTGATGTAAACATCGCTGAGCCAAAAGCATTAATTGGTTTTGCAGGCCCACGTGTAATCGAACAAACTGTACGTGAGAAATTACCGGAAGGCTTCCAACGTAGTGAATTCTTACTTGAGAAAGGGGCGATTGATATGATCGTGAAACGTTCAGAAATGCGTTCAACCCTTGGAAACCTTTTAAGCAAACTTACCAATCAACCTTCACCTTTTGTTGAAGTAGAAGTTGTTGAAAATGCCTAATACAATGAGTTTAAAAGCCACTTCGCTACTCGCTGAGTGGCTTTCTTATTTGGAAAACAGTCACTTCAAAGCGATTGATTTAGGGCTAGAGCGTATTAAGTCAGTGGCAGAAGAATTGGATCTTTTGAATCCCGCACCTTATGTAATTACGGTGGGGGGGACAAATGGCAAAGGCACGACTTGTCGTTTGCTTGAAACGATTTTGTTAAATCACGGTTTGCGTGTTGGCGTGTATTCTTCACCGCATTTATTGCGTTATAACGAGCGGGTTCGTATTCAAAATCAAGACTTGCCAGATGAAATGCATACTGCTTCTTTTGATTTTATCGAAAAACATAAAACGCAGTCTCTCACTTATTTTGAATTTAGCACGTTGTCGGCTTTGCATTTATTTAAACAGGCGAAGCTTGATGTTGTGATTTTAGAAGTGGGGCTTGGTGGACGTTTGGACGCAACGAATATTGTCGATAATGATCTGGCGGTCATCACCAGTATTGATATTGATCATACGGATTTTCTAGGTTCAACGCGTGAAGAAATTAGCTTTGAAAAAGCAGGTATTTTCCGCGCTAATAAACCGGTTGTGATTGGCGAACCAAATGTCCCGCGACCTATGTTAGAACAAGCGGAGAAATTACATTGCCACGTTTCACGTCGAGATGTTAATTGGTCGTTTAAAGCCAATGAGCAAACTTGGATGTGGCAGAGCAACAAAGTGCGGTTAGAAAATCTGCCATTTTGCCAAATTCCATTAGCTAATGCCGCAACCGCGTTGGCGGCTGTTGAGCAATTACCTTTTGATATTTCTGTCGAGACCATTAAACGTTCATTAATTGAAGTAGAATTGGTAGGTCGTTTCCAACAATTGAAAGGTAATCAGCTAGAAAAATTGGCAGCTCGCTTGAGTGCTCCTTATTCACAGTTACCAAAAGTGATCATCGATGTGGGGCATAATCCTCATGCGGCAAAATATTTAGCCGAAAAATTGACCGCACTTAAGGCACAAATATCAGGTCGCATCATTGCCGTTTGCGGAATGTTAAAAGATAAAGATGCGGAGTCGGTGTTTTCCCAACTGACTTTCGTTATTGACCAATGGCATTGTGTAACATTAGGCGGCTACCGAGGTCAATCAGGTGATGATTTAAATGCAAAATTAACAACAGTTTGCCCATCAGCAAAAAGTGTTTCTGAAGACTCTGTGGCTGAAGGTGTGCAAAGTGCGGTTAAAAATGCGGATAAAAATGACATTGTGCTGGTATTTGGATCTTTCCACACCGTGGGAGAGTTTTTAGAATATTTAGCGTAATGAAAAAATAATAAAGGCTGGTTTTGACCAGCCTTTAGTTTTTTTAAAGTATTTTGTGAAAGTAATCATTTAATTCAGAGTATTGGAATGTAAATCCGCAATCTAACAAATGTTTTGGATAGGCGTTTTGGCTATCTAAAAGAATACAAGCTCGCTCGCCGAGAAGAGAGACGAGCAAAAATTGAGGTACTTGAGCAAAACAAGGCCGATGTAATGCTTGACCTAATAATTGGTTAAAAGTCTTATTTTTAACGGGATGTGGCGCGGTAAAATTAAATGCCCCTTCACAATTGCTATGATCAAGTAAAAAAATCAATCCTTTTACCATATCCTCTAATGCGATCCAGCTCCAATATTGCTTGCCATTCCCTAATTTGCCACCTAATCCGAAGCGATAGAGCGGGAGCATTTTTGCAAAAGCACCACCTTTTGGAGAAAGCACTAATCCGGTTCTCACTAAACAGACTCTTGTGTTGGCTTGTTTTGCTGCATTTTCCCAATCAATACAAAGTTGTGCGGTAAATTGACTACTTGGATGAGTGTCTTCGGTGATCACGTATTCGCCACGGTCTCCATAAATTCCTGTTGCTGAACCTGAAATCAAGAAAGGCGGATGCTCACTTTGGTTAATAAGTTGGACAATCTGCTGTGTTAAATTAATGCGGCTATGACGTAGTTTCTCTTTTTGTTGAATTGTCCATCTTTTATCGAAGATTGGCTCACCGGCAAGATTAATGACCGCATCAAATTCATTTAAGTCTTTGAGTGTTGAAAGTGCGGTCAAAAATTGCGGTGTTTTTTCAGGAAAAATAGTTTGGGCTTTTTCAATAGAGCGAGTTAATACTGTTACACTATCGCCACGTGAAAGAAGCGATTTGACTAAGGGGTTCCCAACAAATCCGGTTCCACCGGCCACTAAGATATTCATTATAGATTGCTTTCAAAGAGCGTTTGAATTTGTCCTAAAAGCGATTTAATTGTTGTGTCTTTTGTTGGTGTCACAAAAATGGTGTCATCTCCTGCAATCGTGCCTAAAATGCCTTCAGGTTTACCAATGGAATCCAATAAGCGAGCAATCAACTGTGCGGCACCTGGAGAGGTTTTAATGACGATAACAAAATCATTGTGATCAATATCCAAAACCAAATTTTTTAATGGACTGCTGGTGGCGGGGACACTTAATTCACTTGGTAAGCAATACACCATTTCCATTTTCGTATTTCTTGCTCTAACCGCACCAAATTTACTTAGCATGCGGGAAACTTTAGACTGGTTAATGCTTTGAAATCCTTGGTTTTTTAGGGCGTCAACAATTTCACTCTGAGAAGCAAATCGTTCTTGATGGAGCAGTTCTTTAAAGGCTTTTGTTAATTGATCTGACATAGTGATTCTCGTATAGGGGAATTTGCATAAGAATTGCATAAAAATTCATTTTAGGCAATTAAAATAAATTTGCCGTTTGAAAAGTTTGAGCTAGATCGCATTATTGAATTTCTCTGTTTGTAATTTAATGGCTAAGACTTTAAAATCCTACCTAGTTAGGATTAATTAATACATAAGGAGTATTTTATGAAAGTTGCAGTATTAGGCGCAGCAGGCGGTATTGGTCAAGCATTAGCCTTATTACTTAAATTACAATTACCCGCTGAAAGTGAATTAGCACTGTATGATATCGCACCAGTGACACCAGGTGTGGCTAAAGATGTGAGTCATATTCCAACAGCGGTGAAAGTAGAAGGTTTTGCGGGAGAAGATCCAACACCTGCACTTAAAGGTGCTGATGTCGTTTTAATTTCTGCAGGGGTAGCACGTAAACCGGGTATGGATCGTTCAGATCTTTTCAACATCAATGCGGGTATCGTGCGTAACTTAATTGAACATGTTGCAAAAACTTGTCCAAAAGCTTGTGTAGGCATTATTACCAACCCTGTGAACACGACTGTTGCGATTGCTGCAGAAGTATTGAAAAAAGCGGGCGTTTACGACAAACGTAAATTATTTGGTGTAACCACTTTAGACGTATTACGTTCTGAAACATTCGTATCGGAATTAAAAGGCTTAAATGTTTCTCGTACAAGCGTACCAGTCATTGGTGGACACTCAGGTGTAACTATTCTTCCATTACTTTCACAAGTTCAATATGCTGAATGGAAAGAAGAGGAAATTGCACCATTAACAAAACGTATCCAAAACGCAGGTACTGAAGTGGTTGAAGCAAAAGCAGGTGGCGGTTCTGCGACACTTTCTATGGCTCAAGCTGCGGCACGTTTTGCACGTTCATTAGTGAAAGGCTTAAGTGGCGAAACTGTGGTTGAATGTACTTATGTAGAAGGTGATGGCAAATACGCACGTTTCTTCGCTCAACCTGTACGTTTAGGTAAAGAAGGGGTAGAAGAAATTTTACCAATCGGTACCTTAAGCAAATTTGAACAAGAAGCTTTAGAAGCAATGTTACCAACATTGCGTGCGGATATTGAATTAGGCGAAAAATTTATTAACGGTTAATTTAATTCTATTTCTAGAGAAGAGGAGCTGTATGCTCCTCTTTTTTTATACGAAAACGATTAAACATAAAAAAGTGAAGAAAAAGCGTGATTTAGCTCACAAATTTGAACATTGCTATTTGCAATATAAAGGACTTTGCCGTATTCTTAAATCACTAAAAACAAGTGCTATTTTTAAATAGCCGACATCTATTTTGCTTTCCGAGTAGTGCCCCAGTGGGGCACTTTTTTTTGCCTTATTTTTAGTTGAAGCATAAAAAAGTGCGGTCAAAAAACACTGGATTTTCTGACCGCACGTTTAAAATGAGTGTTAAGCGAAAGAATTATTCAAACATTGCTGAAATAGATTCTTCATTGCTGATACGACGAATTGCTTCAGCTAGCATAGTTGAAAGAGTCAGCACGCGTACTTTGCCAAGCGCTTTCATTTCAGGTGAAAGTGGAACAGTATCGGTTACCACGATTTCATCAATGGCATCGCTCGCTAAATGTTGTGCAGCTGCGCCAGAGAATACGGCGTGAGTTGCATAAGCAAATACGCGTTTTGCACCGCGTTCTTTTAATGCTTCAGCTGCTTTACATAATGTACCACCTGTATCAATCATGTCATCCACAAGGATACAATCACGATCTGCGACATCCCCGATAATATGCATAACTTGTGATACGTTTGCGCGTGGACGACGTTTGTCGATAATTGCCATTTCGGTATCGTTTAATAATTTCGCGACCGCACGAGCACGAACCACACCACCGATATCTGGAGAAACAACGATAGGATTGACAAGATCTGTTTTCTTCAAGATATCATCAAGTAAAACCGGTGAACCGAATACGTTATCAACAGGTACATCAAAGAAACCTTGGATTTGCTCTGCGTGTAAGTCACAAGTTAATACGCGGTCAATCCCTACTGTTGAAAGTAAATCTGCTACCACTTTGGCAGTGATTGGCACACGAGCAGAACGTACACGACGATCTTGACGAGCATAACCAAAATAAGGAACAACGGCAGTAATACGGCCGGCAGATGCACGACGTAAAGCATCAACCATTACAATCAATTCCATCAGGTTGTCATTCGTTGGTGCACAAGTAGATTGAATAATAAACACGTCTGCACCACGCACATTTTCATTAATTTGCACTTGGATTTCACCATCGCTAAAGCGTCCAACAGTGGCATCGCCTAATGAAATGTAAAGACGTTCAGAAATCTTTTTCGCTAGCTCAGGCGTAGCATTTCCAGCAAAGAGTTTAATGTCTGGCATTTTATATAACCTCAGGTTGAGTGTAGATTGATTGGTTGGTCGAGAGTTGTTTCAACATCACATGTAATGGTGAAACGTTTAATCCTTTAGCAACAAAGCCGAAAAATTCCTTCGGTTTTTGTTGGAAAACAGCTTGTGCTGATTTTTCATCATTAAATTCAGCAAAAACACAAGCTCCGGTTCCGGTTAATCTGGCTGGTGCATATTGTAGCAACCATAGTAGGGCTTTTTCAACTTCAGGATATTGAGTTCGCACGACTTTTTCGCAATCGTTTGCAAACGGTTGATTCAAAAGTTCGGCAAGGGATCTTTTTTCTGTATTGCGAGGCAAATCGGGATCACTAAAGACCACTGCAGTAGAAATTGCAGTTTCAGGTTTTAGTACCACATAATATTTTTCTTGTGGTTCGCAGTATTGAATTTTTTCACCTACACCTTCTGCAAAAGCGGCTTGGCCATGAACGAAGATAGGCACATCAGCCCCGAGTTTTAGCCCAATCTCGGCAAGTTCATCAATAGATAAATTAGTTTGCCATAAATAGTTTAAAGCAAGGAGAGTCGTTGCTGCATTGGATGAACCGCCACCAATACCACCGCCCATTGGCAGAATTTTATCTAAATGAATTGTGGCACCGAGGGTACAGCCTGTTTTTCCTTGTAGTAGTGTCGCTGCACGATAGATTAAATTTTGCTCTAGAGGTAAGCCAGGAATTTCTGGTGTGATGTGGATTTGTTTATCTTGGCGAATATCAATGGTGAGCCAATCTCCGAAATCAAGAAATTGGAAAAGCGTTTGTAATTCGTGGTAACCGTTTGGCAGTTTACCGTTTATGTAGAGAAATAAATTGAGTTTTGCGGGGCTTGGAAAGCGGTTAGGCTTTCCAAGAGAAGTTGAAAGTGCGGTTGAAAAGTGATGTGTTTTCATTAGAACGCCCATTCATCCACACGAATTTTTAGGGTTTGCGATGTACTTTTGTTCTTTAACAGAATATTTTCAGGCATCGAATTATCTGCATGATAACTTAAGTAATCGGCTGTCCACATCGATCCATCAAGTGGGTAGCTAAATTCGGATAAAAGATGATTTGTTCCAACTTGGTAATCTGCATTATCAGCTGGCTGACCTTTTAACCAATAAGATAAATGCTCTAATGGCACATCCATTCCGATGATTTCACGTAACAATAATTTGGCATTTTTATCTGATTGCTGATTGCCTTTATTATCTGAAATCGTCATACCGTTTGGATGCATTTCCATAGTTAGCGTTGTTTTGCTGATCAGAGAATAAAGTTTTAACTTATAGGCTTTCGGATTTTGATATTGCCACTCAAAGCGGCTCGAAAAACGCTCTTGTGGACTGATGTAACCAATTTGTCCTTTGGTACTATAAGATTGAATTTGTTTGATTTTTTTGAGGTGCTGTTGCCACGTAATATCGTTTTTATCGATATGTTGAACATCGGTTGGGCGCTCTGCATCAAGAGTACAAGCGGATAAGATCACACTTGCAAATACAGGTGCTAGAAGAGATTTTAATAATTTCATAACAAAATATTTACTAAAAAATTGCGCATATTGTAAGGGGTAGTTTACTTTTAGTAAAGCTGGATTAAGCATTTAAGCGTGTTTTCTCCGCTTTCACCGCGGCAATTCTTCGACGCGTTAATTCATCTCGAATACCTTGTTTTTCAAAACCATCTGCAATGACTTGCTGTACATCAACAGCAAGGGCAGCTTGATAGAGCGCTTTGAGATAATCAATTTGTGGATATTCTTTATTTTCAAAGCCCGTTCGCCCGCGAGTATCAGATAAACATACTAATAGAAATTCTTCGAAGCGCTGAGGTTTACGCCAAACATCAAACGTATTAAAGAGTTTCACCACTGTTTCAGGGCGAAGTTCTAAGGCTTTATGCACATGCGTGTGATATTCACAAGTTAATTCGGATAATTCTTGAATATAATTAGGCACTCTAAGGCGTTTACATAATAAACGAGTCGGTTTAATCCCCGCTTTTTCGTGACCATGATGACTTGGCCAATTCTCTTTGGGGGTAAGGGCTTTACCCAGATCGTGACAAATTGCGGCAAAACGGACCGCACTTTTATTCAAATTGGTATTTTCTGTGAGTTTAACCGCTTGTTGCAATACGAGCATGGTATGAATGAAACTGTCAATTTCAGGATGATATTTGGCTGGATTCGGTACTCCATCTAAGGCGGCAATCTCAGGGAAGAGTACTTTGAGGGCGCCCACTTGATGCAGTGTTTCAAAATAAATTTCAGGATGTGGCTCATTTAATGCTTTTTCCGTTTCCATCCAAACACGCTCAGCCGTTAAGTGCGCAAGCTCACCTTGTTCAGTGAGTTCTGTCATTAATTTAAGGGTTTCTTCGGCAATAGAAAAACCTAAATGATGAAAGCGAGCCGCAAAGCGTGCAACACGTAATACACGCAGTGGATCTTCAGCAAAAGCAGGTGAAATATGACGTAAAATACGTTGATGAATATCCTCTACACCATGATAAGGATCGTGCAGCTTGCCATCTTTGTCTTGGGCAATAGCATTGATAGTAAGATCTCGGCGAATTAAATCTTGTTCAAGCGTAATCTCATCTGAAAAATCACAAATAAATCCGGTGTAACCTTTACCTGATTTTCGTTCTGTACGAGCAAGTGCATATTCTTCATGGCTTTCAGGATTGAGAAAAACAGGGAAGTCTTTGCCAACTTGTTGGTAACCTTGAGACAGCAACATTTCTGGCGTAGCGCCCACGACAACCCAGTCACGATCTTTTACTGGCAAACCTAAAAGTTGATCGCGTACAGCACCACCGACAAGATAAATTTCCATTTTACTCTCCCATCAATATATAAAGAA